>UMAX01004749.1_pt1 | contig 14524 bp, 13 predicted proteins | sample 1963821 | NCBI WGS metagenome assembly UMAX01 (sample SAMEA4835927, study PRJEB28245) | human gut metagenome | biome: gut microbiome; material: fecal sample | place: Denmark | collected 2008 | reverse complement strand
GGCGGCGTGATAGAGTGTATCGGAAATTGTCCGCACATCCCAATTAGGGTGTGCCAGTTTGTTGGCAATATGTTTGGCGGCGGGGTGGAGGCCGTTGTCATGAATTACCGCCGCCATATAGATCGCTCGAAAGTGCAATTTGACTTCGTGGCTACCGAAGCCTCTCCATTCGTGTCATGCTAGTCGAGCGGACTGGAGTATGATTCGCTTTCTGAGTTTGGTTTCCCATAGCTTGCGGGGTCGACTCGATTTTCATTTGTAGGGGGTAAAGCAATTTCGTGGATAAAGATGCACCGATAGTCTCTGTCATTATGCCTGCATATAACTCAGAAAAGCATATTGCCAGTGCAATCGCATCAGTACAGGCGCAGACGCTCTCTTCCTGGGAGCTTTGCGTGACAGATGATTGTTCGAGTGATAGCACCCCTGAGATTATTCAGCGTATTCTCGAAAAGGATTCACGTATCAAATACGCCAAACAGTCCCGGAATGCCGGTGCAGCTGCGGCACGCAACGCATCAGTCGAGAGGGCTCGGGGCCGTTACATTGCCTACCTCGATGCGGATGATCTTTGGTATCCAGAGAAGCTCGAACGCCAAGTGGCATTCATGCAAGAGAAGAATGCTGGGTTTTCTTGTGCTTCCTACGAAGTAGTTGATGAGCAAGGAAAGCCTATGGGTCGCACCGTTACCATGCCGGCGGAGTCTGACTGGTGGGGCTACCTGACCAACAATTTCTTGCAGACTGTGGGCATAATGGCAGATTTGGAGAAGGTAGATCGGACTCTCCTCCAGATGCCTGACATGCGACGTCGACAAGATGCTGCTACTTGGCTTCAGATACTTAAGGCTGGCAATGTCTGTTATGGCATGCCCGATGTGTTGTGCGCCTATCGACGTGTATCGGGGTCACTTTCTAGTAACAAGGTCAAGGCTGTCAAAGGCACCTGGTACTTTTATACGCAGGTTGCCAGACTGCCGCTGCCAAAAGCCCTCTACTGCTTTATTCGCTATGCCGTACTTGCCGTATGGAAGCGCACGTATACGGAGAAGTCCACCTCGCGGGGCGCTTCACATCCCCACGTTTCCCAGAAAGAGTTCTAAAAAAATGAGCGAGACCAATAACAAGACGAGAATAGCGATTGCAGGAACGGGTTATGTAGGTCTTTCGCTGGGCATGCTTCTTGCTCAGCATAATGAGGTCTGCGCAGTGGATATCGTTCCTGAAAAGGTCGAAAAGCTGAACCGCTACGAGTCGCCCATTCGTGATGCGGAGATTGAGCGGTTCCTTGCCGAGGCAAGGGCGGGGAGGCGGCAGCTGGATTTCGCTGTGACACTCGATATGGATGCGGCTTATGCGGGTGTTGACTTCGCCGTGATCGCCACGCCTACTAACTATGACGACGTCACGAACTCATTTGACACGTCATCTGTGGAGGCTGCCATCACTGCTGTGCGCAAGGTGAACGAGGACGCTTGGATCGTGATCAAGTCGACGATACCAGTGGGCTACACCGAGTCACTGAAGGCAGAGCTGGGCGACAGGAAGATTTTGTTCTCGCCTGAGTTTCTGCGTGAGGGGAAGGCCCTATGGGACAACCTGCACCCGAGTCGCATTGTCGTTGGTGCATCGAGGGACGATGCCGAGGCCATAGAGGCCGCCGAGACCTTCGCCAAGCTTCTTGCCGAGGGTGCGGACTCCGCAGAGCGCGACCGAAAGAACGCTGACGGCACCACGGGCATCCCTGAGTTGGTTCTCGGCACCACAGAGGCCGAGGCGGTGAAGCTCTTTGTGAACACATACTTGGCGCTGCGCGTAAGCTATTTCAACGAGCTCGACACTTACTGCGAAGTTAAGGGTCTTTCCACGGCAGACGTTATTCGTGGCATCTCGCTGGACCCGCGCGTGGGCAACTACTACAACAACCCCTCCTTCGGTTATGGCGGTTACTGCCTGCCGAAGGACTCCAAGCAGCTGCTTGCCAACTATCGGGACGTGCCGCAAGACTTGATTCGCGCCATCGTGGATGCCAACGACACTCGCAAGAACTTCGTGGCCGAGCAGGTGGAGGCTTGCGTGGTCAAGCTGGTCTACGCGGGCGTGAGCCAGCCGGTGGTGGGCGTGTACCGTCTGACTATGAAGAGCGGCTCAGATAACTTCCGTTCGTCCTCCATTCAGGGCGTGATCAAGAGGCTGCGCGATAAGGGCATTCCCGTTGTGGTGTACGAACCTACGCTCGCAGACGACGAGTTCCAGGGCTGCGAGGTGACGCGCAATCTGGCGAGTTTCAAGGGGCGCTGCGATGTGATTGTGGCGAACCGTTGGAGCGATGAGCTCTTGGACGTCGAGACCAAGGTGTACACGCGCGACCTGTTCGAGAGGGATTAGCGCATGGCGACCGAGACTCAGCAGCGCATATACCGTACGTTCCTGAAGGGGTATGCCGCCGTTGCGGGTAGCAAGCGCGCTAAGGTGGCAGACGCGCGCCTACGCTATCACCGTAGGCTCAACCTTGACCGCCCAAAGACGCTTGCCGACAAGGTTTCGTGGATTGAACTCAATACAGACCAGAAGCTCGCAGCTCGATGTACCGATAAGTGGGAGGTGCGCGGCTACGTGGCCGGTAAGGGGCTGGATAGTCTGTTGGTGCCCGCCTATGGGCCTTGGGAACGCGCCAAGGATATCGATGTGGAGGCCCTGCCAAACGCATTCGCCCTGAAGGCTACACACGGCTGCGAGATGAACTACATCGTTCCTGACAAGTCGAGGCTCGACGTGGATGATATGCTGGCACACGCGTGTGACTGGCTTGCCCACGACTACGGGCGAGCCTGTGTGGAGCCGCACTACCGACTCGTACCTCACCGCGTGTATGCAGAGGACTTTATTGGCGATATGGACCAGATCGTGGACTACAAGTTCCACTGCCTGAATGGCGAACCGTGCTTTGTGCTAACGTGCAGCGAGCGGGGCACGGGGCTCAAGCTCAACCTTTATGATCTCGACTGGAACCCGATTCCCGGGATTCAGGGATCCATGAAGAATGACAAACAGATATCGCGTCCTGTGCTCCTGAGCGAGATGACCGAGGTGGCGAGGGCGCTTTGCCAGGATTTCGACTTCGTGCGTGTTGACCTCTACGAGGCTAGCGGGCACGTCATGTTCGGCGAACTCACCTTTACCCCCGCAGGAGGGGTCATGGATTACTACGACGATCAATTCAATTCTTTCTGGGGGGGGTGCTGCACATCAGCGCCCTCTAGACCCCTTACTAGGGGTGCGTGCTGATGAAGCATAGGATGCTGAGAACAACGCTTTCGCGCATATCTCCAAAGCTCGAGCATAAAGTGATGTTTCGCCACGCCATGGGCGAGCCCTGTAATCTGGATGACCCCAGAACCTTTAACGAGAAGATCTCATGGCTGAAGCTCTACGAGCTGCCAAAGATGACTCTGGCCTCCGAGGTTACGGACAAATACCGTGTGCGCGACTACGTGGCGGGCAGGGGCCATTCCGACCTGCTGGTGGATTTGTACGGCCACTGGGATGTGGCCACCGACATCGATTTCTCCGTGCTGCCTGACGAGTTTGTTCTGAAGTGCAACCATGGCTGCGGCATGAACATCCTCTGCCGTGACGGGGCAGCCTTCGACGAGATGGCCGCCCTGCGCGAGCTGGACGGGTGGATGTCTTTGGACTGGGGCATGATGTCCGCTGAGCCGCACTACAGCGCTATAGAGCGCCAGATCATCTGCGAGCAAATGGTGGAGGGGCCGCTCTCGGATTTCAAGTTCTACTGCTTCGCCGGTGAGCCGCGCTTCTTCTACGTGTCGGTGGGGCTGGACGAGGGGCCCACCGCGGGGCGTATCAGCTTCTTCGATATGGACGGGAGGCGGGCGCCCTTCGCGCGCTTGGATCACAAGCCGCTGGGGAGCGATATCGAAATGCCGGACTTCCTTGACGAGATGGCTGAAGTGGCCCGCGACTTGGCTGCACCCTTCAAGTTCGCGCGCATCGACTTCATGGTGAACTCCGAGCGCTACTACTTCTCCGAAGTGACGCTTACGCCCTGCGCCGGCATGATGCCCATCGAGCCCAAGGAGTGGGATCTGAAGCTGGGTGAGATGCTTGAGCTCTAACGTAGGACGGAAAATCGGCCTCATCGGTCGAGTTGACCCGAAGCGCACACTTTTTGACGGGCAGACAGTGAAGACGCGCATGATGTACCGACTGTTGTGCGAGATGTACGACGCGGAGCGTATCGAAGTCGTGGACACAATTGACTGGCGGCACAATGTGCTACGGATCGTCGCGGGAACGCACCGGTGCCTGCGGGAGTGTGATGATATTGTGATTCTGCTGTCGCGCAACGGCCGAAAGGTTCTCTACCCAATACTGGCGCGGGCGGCGCAGCGGCGCGGCAAGCGAATCTACCAAAACCTCATAGGCGGCTGGCTTGATGGTGACCTCGAGCAGTACCCGCAGTGGGCAGGCTATCTCAACGCCTTTACGATGAACTGGGTCGAATCGCACAAGCTCGTCGACGCCCTCGTAGCCAAGGGAGTCACCAACGCTAGGTACCTGCCGAATTTCAAGTACTTGGACGTGCCCGTTATTCCCGACACGAGAGAGTACGGTAGCCGCTGGCGATTCTGCGTCTTCAGTCGTGTGGTGAGGGAGAAGGGCATTGGCGATGCGATGCGTGCTGTCGAGGACGTGAACGGCGGCGACGGGGACCGTACTTACTCGCTCGACATATACGGGCCTGTGAGCGCCGGATTCGAGGAGGAGTTCGATTCTCTGCTTACGGAGTGCCCGCACAGCAGGTATCTGGGCAGTGTGGCGCCCGAGGAGAGCGTAGCGATCGTCGGGGGTTACGACGCCTTGCTGTTCCCCACGCGTTGGCAGAAAGAGGGCATTCCCGGGACGATCATCGACGCGCTCACGGCAGGCGTGCCCGTGATCAGCGCGCACTGGCTCTATTACGACGAGTTGCTCGAGGACGGCACAACCGGCTTCGGTTATGAGTTTGGTCACAATGACCTGCTACCAGATGTGATACGACGCTTCGTGGGGCTCACTGACGGCGAACGCAATGCCATGCGGCATGCGTGCCTGGAGCGGGCGAAGGCATTCACGCCCGAGGCTGTTGCGGACGAGATACGACGGGAAATCGGACGATGAGTGAGAACCTTAGCGCCGCGGGCTACCGCATCATGCTCGTTGTACAGTCGCTGCGCGTTGGCGGAGCCGAGAACATGGTCGAGAACCTGGCCTACGCACTGAGAGACAAAGAGTGCGTCGTCGAAGTTGTTTCCATTCAGGCTGGTGAGACCATCGTCAGTCACAGACTTCGTGACAATGGCATTAACCCAGTATTTATCGGCAAACATAATGGATTCGATTCGGGCGTCATCCGACGTCTTGCCGGCGAAATGAGACGATTCAGGCCCGACGTCGTGCACTCCCACCTTCCGATACTTCATTACGTGAACCCTGCAGCGTCGCGCAGCGGCATTGTGAACCGAGTCCATACGATTCACAACGTCGCACAGAAGGAGACTGGGAGTAGAATTAAAGCTGCCTATGCGGAGTATTGCTACCGCAGGGGTTTCGTGCTGCCCGTTGCACTCAGCGAGATTAACAGGCAGACGGTCGTCGACTTCTACGACGTGCCCGAAGATCGTGTGGCTGTGGTGCCGAACGGGGTTGATTTGTCGAGGTTTGTTCTCAAGGCTTCTTATGAAATCAAAGGCATTCCCCGTATCTGTCATATTGGAAGATTTCAAGAGGCAAAGAACCAGGGCGCAATCGTGAAGGCGGCCAGCCATCTAAAAAGGAAGGGCATCAGAGCCATGTTCGATCTCTATGGCGAGGGCTCTTTGATGGAGGACGTGCGGCGACAATCAGGTGAGTGCGGAGTTGATGACATGATAATATTCCATGGGTTAACCGACGATGTGCCGGGAGCCCTAGCCGCAGCTGACGTCTTCATCTTGCCCTCTGTCTGGGAGGGAATTCCTATGGTCATTGCAGAGGCGATGGCTGCAGGACTGCCCATTGTTGCCAGCGGTGTCGGTGGCATCCCTGACATGATAGATGATGGTGATGACGGCATCCTCTGCGAGCCGACGGGGAGTTCTTTGGCCAAAAGCATCGAGCTTGTCCTGACGGACGTGCGGCTCAGGGAATCGCTCGGCACCGCCGCCCGACGAAAGTCCCATCTGTTCAGCTCCGACTTGATGGCGGGGCGTTATCTCAAGATCTACATGGAGAATGCTCATGGCTAGCGGAGTTTCCGCGAGGCGTATACCCCTGCTGGAGAGAAAGATATCGAGAAGTCAACTCGTTATTGGCATAGCGTATGTCCTGTTAATCGGAACAGGGCTTAGCTGGCTTGCTGGGAGTGGCGTGGGGGCGTTTGCGCTGACGCTTCTCCTTATTGTCTTAGCGTCGATTTCACGCACCGAGCTTTGCTGCGAGTTGCTCTTCGCTTGCTTTCCATTCTTCAATGTGATGGGGTGGGAGCTTGGTGGTACCAGCCTCTATTACGTGCTCATTCTGCTAGCGGTTGCGAAAGTTGTTGTGCATGGGGAAATCGACCACGGCAAGTCGAGAGCTTTGCTCTATCTGATCATAGTTCTGTTCACTGTTTATAACGTCTTTGCGGGGCTTTCCTATGCAAAGTGGCTCCTGCATCTGCTCGTTCCTGTACTTTTGGTCGGAAGCGATAGGATGAAGGCCAGGCTTCCTAGATATCTTGGACTTCTCACTGTTTCCATGGTCATTGCATCTGTCATTGGGCTGATGATGGTCAACTCTGGCATATACCTCTATGGCGGTGATGTCTGGACGAATGGCGAGCACACCTCACGTTTCTCCGGACTTATCGGTGACCCGGTCTTTTTTGGTCAAGTCGCTTCTGCCATCGTGGGGGCGAACGCCTTCCTAGTTTATATCGGGCACTCCTATCGATTCTCCGTGCCGCTGTCTGTCGCACTGGCGTTTTTCGACCTTCTCGCCTACTCGAAGGCAGGCCTTTTTAGCCTTGCGATCGTGGCTGTTTTTATAGTCTTTGCTTTCTTTTACAAGACGATCCGTGAAGGTTTGCCCGTGCGCAATCTTGTCATGCTTTTTTTTGCGACGATCCTTGTGTGCTACGGTGCTCAATATCTCATGTCTGACTCCTCTTTGTTCTCGGTCGATGCTATGACTACCAGGCTCGACTCGAGCGACCCGCTTACGGGCAGAACGCAGATTTGGCAGGGCTATCTCTCGCTGTGGCAGAGTATAGGGGTTCCGATGGTGTTCAAAGGCATTGGCTTCGATACCTATGCGGCGACTCATGTGTGGGGCGCCTTTAACAGATGCCATAACCTATATGTTGAGAGCGTGACGCTGTTCGGGGTTGTCGGCGCAGCACTCATCTTCATGTTGCTTGGTGCCTACATGCTCAAGCGTGCCCGAAGTGGGGCCACCCTCATGGCATATTTGCCTTGCATTGTGCTGCTTGCTACCGGCATCGTGCTGCACGGTTTCCTTGATTTCCCGTTTTTCTACGAGTGGACCGTGGCATTGGGTTGCCTAGATTACGCCTCGGCTATTTACGTGAAACGCGGCGTACAAGAAAGAACTGAATTTATGGAGCGAAGAGACAGAGGTCTGCACGATGCCATCTAGCATGAGAGACAGGATCATCGGACTCCTGAAGATGGTTCGAGGCGAGCCCAATCTGAAGAAGCTGAAAGCTCGTGGGCTGACAGTAGGACGGAACTTCAACATGCTAGGGGGGTGCATCATCGACCATTCGCACTGCATGCTCATCACTATCGGGGACGATGTGACTTTTGCGCCCCGGGTACATGTCCTGGCACACGATGCGAGCACAAAGCATGTTCTTGGCTATACGAAGATAGCTCTCACCTCCATTGGAAACGGGGTCTTCGTTGGAGCGGGCAGCACTATCTTGCCGGGGGTCACTGTAGGTGACGGCGCGATCATCGGGGCGGGAAGCGTCGTGACGAAGGACGTCGCGCCGGGAATGGTGGTTGCTGGGAATCCCGCCCATGTTCTCTGCACGGCAGCTGAATATTCCGAAAAGGAGCGTATGCAGATGAAAAGGCTCCCGCTTTTCGACGAGGAGTTTACTCTGCGGGGAGGGGTCACCCCCGAGCTATCATGTCAGATGGTTGAACGGCTCCGAGAGGCGGGTGGCCATGGCTTCATTGTCTAATAATATTTTACGTGCATGCGTTTGCTGTTTTGGCTAGGTGAATCCGTATGGCACAAAACGGTATTAACGAGAACAAGAGTCTTCTTCTTTCCATTATCGTGCCTGTCTACAACACTGAGGAAAGGTATCTTGAGCGTTGCCTATCTTCCATTGGCAGTTTCACGCGGGGTGTCGAGGTCATTATTGTCGATGATGGATCGGCATGGGACACGGCTTTATATCTCCAACATCTTGTGGCTTCGCTGACAACACCACATGTACTACTGAAAAGAGAAAACGGCGGCCAGAACTCCGCGCGGAACATGGGAATCGAGGCCGCGCGTGCTGACTACGTCATGTTCCTCGATAGCGATGATTTCCTCGATACCGAAGCTCTTCATAAATTGATGGACAAGTTGAGGAAAACGCGTCCGCAACTTCTGGGCTTCAACTACAGGCGAGTTGATGAAGCTGGCAATTCTCTGAAATCCTATGATCTTTTTGGCTCTAGTAAGGACAAGGTGGAGAGAGCGGCAGTGGTGCAGCACACTGCGTCTCTTTGCACATATGCGTATCGTAGGGATCTGTTCGCGGACGGCTATCGACTTGTCGAGAACGTCCATGTTGGTGAGGACTTGGCAAGCGTGGTGCCGCTTGTTCTACGGGCGGAACCGCTCATGGGGTGTGACCTAATTGTCTACAACTATGTTCAGCGCAAGTCCAGTGTCACCCACACTTACAACAGTGCAGTGGCCTTCGATATTCTTGGAGCATTTGATGCCCTGCTGTCCCGTCTCGATAAAGCAGAGACAGCTGCCTTTCACGACGAGATTGAATGGCTTTGCATACTGCACGTCATCTATTTCGGCTCGAAGCGGGCGATCGATTCTGGGCTCGGAGATCGAACGAACCTCATGAAATTGAGGTCCTATGTAGATAGCAGATTTCCTGATTGGTACGATAACCAGATTCTTGCCCGAGAACTTGAGGCTAGGAACCAAGGCTTTCGCTTGCTCATAAACGGACATTTCAAGACATATATGATCTTGCACTTGTTCAAGCAAACGGCTAGCAGGCTGAAATCGATTCGTGCCGAGGGGCCAAACAATGAATAAGCGGCGTGCCGGGGCCTTGGCTTCGTATGCCTATTCGATTGGCCAGGTCATAGTAAACCTCATATACGTACCGCTGCTGCTCGGCGGCATCGGCCAAAGCGAATATGGCGTGTACCAGATGATAGGTTCAATTATTGCCTATCTTTCCATCATTAATTCGACGTTTTCTGCTGGCGCCACACGCTTCTACTGCAAGTACTATGCACTTGGCGACGAAGAAGGCATGGCTAATACTCTTGGCATTCTGAAGCGTATCTATCTCGTGGCATATGTCGTGGTCTTTGCCGCCGCCTTAATTCTTATGGGTGTTTTGAACGTGGTCTACAGGGGCTCATTCAGCGCTTGGGAGATTCAAGAAAGCTGCGTCATGCTTGCTGTCCTGGCGCTCAATCTTGTGCTGACTATGAACAACACGGTGTCCATTGCCTGTATCACCGCACATGAGGAGTTTGCCTTCCTGAAACTATCCCAGCTCGTCACTCTGGTGTTACAGCCTATCCTCATCCTCGTAATCATTCATTTCCAGCCGTTTGCCTTTGCTGTCACGCTAGTGCAGCTAATGTGCAACTTCCTTTTGCGTGTGGTGCAACAGTTGTTCGCCCGTAAAAAGCTTGGAATGGACGATCGTCTACGATTTCTAGACAAGGCGCTTGAAAAACAAATTATTGTCTTTTCCGGAGCCGTAGTATTTGGTGTTGTTGCAGACCAAATTTTCTGGAAGACCGACCAGCTTATCATTGGGTACATGTATGGCACCTCAGCTGTGGCGATTTACTCGGTTGGCTCGCAGATAGTCAATGCCTATTCGCCGCTTGGGTTCGCCGTCTCTTCGGTGTTCATGCCAAAGGTTTCGGAACTTTGGCATGCTAATCGTGACAAGGCAGCCATATCGGAACTTTTTGTGAGGGTGAGTCGTGTGGCGTTGTACCCGCTACTTGCTGTACTCCTAGGCTTCATTGTCTTTGGCCAGGATTTCATAAGGCTATGGGCTGGAGATGGGTATCGTGCTGCTTATTGGGTTGCCGTACTGGAGATGGTGCCCTTTACCATCGACGTCTCCCAGAACATAGGCCTCACGATCTTGCAGGTCATGAATCGCTATGGCTTTAGGGCGAAAATGTACCTTGTGGCTGCGATTCTGAACATCGGTTTGACCGCCGCGCTTGCTCAACAGTTTGGGGTAGTAGGCGCTGCAGTGGCCTCGGGCATTGCCATGCTCGTGAGTAGCGGCCTCATTCTAAATTGGTTCTATCAGGCACGCATCGGCTTGGATATGGGCGCCTGGTGGAGGAGCGTGCTGCGCGAAATACTTCCGATGATTGGGCTTTGCGTCTTTAGTTGGTTTGCGTGGAGGCCGTTTACTGGTTCCGGTTGGGGTAGCCTGATTGTTGGCCTGCTCTGCTGGGCCACTGCCTTCGCACTCGTCTCCTACTTCCTCTGTGCAAATGGTTATGAAAAGACTCTCGTACGTGGGGCCGCTCGAAAAATTCTCAGGAGGTAGGGTCGTAAGGCTAGATTGAGGATGGGGCAATCTTCGGCGCTGTCTTTTCGCCTCTCGTAAGGCATTCGACGGACTACGCAATGGCGGTTGTCGGCATTGTGGGAACGGATATGGTCGCTCGCGACTTTTCTAATGTGAGCAGGACATTGTCAAGAGACGATGAAGGGCCAAGGGCGATTCTATCGTCCTCGGCCCATCCTATCCTCCCCGTTAGACGGCGCGTGTCAGGTTCGACGCCCGTTCGGCAGTTTAATATTCGCCCATCGCGCACGAAGCGCCGGTGCATCTCGTTGCTACGGCTGGCCCCTTCCGTCTCGTCTGTCTTATCTGATTCCATTATGGCTTGTCGGAACCAGCTGCCAATCAGCTTCGCCAGAAAAGCCAAGGAGGAGCGGATTAGATCGTTTGCGGGCATGACTCGTACATCCTGGACAGTCGCTTCTGCAAAAGCCAGCACGTCACACATGACAAGTTCCTCTTCCCGGGCCCCTCCGGCACGAGCTGAGCGTGCAGGTACAGCAACGTTGCGATCTGCCTGATGCGCGTTTTCATCTTGGCCGTTCTCATGCGGTGCGAGATTCCTGCTTTCGCCAGGGCATCCATGACGGTACCGGCAGTGCGGGCCGCGTAATGAGGCGACGTTCGAAAACGACATGAGAAAAGCTGTCGAGCTTCGGTCAGCTGCGAGACGCATCCCATTATGCGCTCGATGACGGGGATGCTTAGGTTTTCGCATCTGCCTCAGTCTGGCATCCTGTGTTGAGGTATTCCAAATATATTTGACGATAATATCGTCAAATATTAGGATTAATTCAGAAAGAAAGAGAGCGCACCTAGCACGCGCGTTGCAACATGGGGGATAGGATGCTGATACGTTTTGCCTTCAAGAACTTCAGGTCCGTGGGGCAAGATCCCATGACTCTGGAGATGGTCTCTTCTGCGAAGGTCCGCAGACTTAAGAGTCACGTGTGCCCCTCGTCGGGGGAGGCAAAGGTCCTTCGTAACGCCGTCGTCTACGGGGGGAATGCTGCGGGCAAGAGCAATCTGGTCAAGGCTCTTTCTTTCATGAGGGCAGCTGTTCTGGCCGGCTCTTTACCCCAGAATGGCATCAGAGAGTTTTGTCGCTGCGGGGAGGGGCTTGCCAGTGACGAGACCACGTTCGACGTGCAGTTCCAGACGATGGGCGGAGTGTTCGATTACGGCTTCTCCTGCATCTTGAGCGAGCTGAGAGTCCCCTCCGAATGGTTGTATTCCTTGGACGGCGAGCCCAGCGCGCTCTTCCAACGAGAAGGCGCGGAGACCATCGATTATAGCGGTGTGAGTGCCTCGGCATCTGAAAAGGACAAGATAAGGCTCGGGGTTTACACGGACGACTTCTTGCACGAGCAATCGCAGTCGATAGGCTCCGGACTTTTTCTCGCTTACATGGGCAAGGCGAGGACTTTCTCGTCCGATTCGTCGTTGTCGGTATTCAATCGTGTCTTCTCTTGGTTTGGCTCGGGTATTGAGACAATCGGGGCAGGGCAGGCGAGTCCCTCCACTGAGTACTACGCTGAGTCCAGCACACTCGATAAGGTGGCGGAAGTTCTATCCTCATTCGATACGGGCATTTGCGGGCTGCGCAAGGAAGAGATCGCCATGGACGAGCTCGAAAAGTATGTGCCGCTCGAGGTCCTGATGACCATCAAAGAGCTTCTGAATGCCAACGCGCCAAAACGCGGCGACAAGACCTTTGTCCTCACCATTAGAAACGATGACCTCTTCATTGGAATCGAGCGCGTCGGTGCTGGCGAACCGCGTGCCACCATCTTGAAGACAAGACATGAGGGCTCGTTGCTTGACTTCGATTTCCATGATGAGTCGGACGGCACGAGACGCCTCTTTGATTTCATGGACATCCTCTTCACCAAGAGCAAGGACAAGGTCTTCATTGTCGACGAACTCAACAGGAATTTCCACCCCATGTTGACCCAGCACCTTGTGAAGTTGTTCAACGTGGTTCACGCCAACGACGACTGCCAGCTGGTTTTTACCACGCACGAGAACGATATCATGAGTTTTGATTACTTCCGCAGAGATGAGATTTGGTTCGTCGAGCGGGGGGAGGATGGCACGTCTCGCCTGTATCCTCTGGATGACTTCGCGGGCGTCGACGCGCGCTCCGATGCCCGTCTGAATAAGAGATATCTGGAGGGTAGATATGGCGGTGTGCCTGTGATAAGCGCTTCCAGGGCGAGGATGGCGCTCGGTCTGGAGGGGATATAGAATGGCACCGCTGAACCCTCTTGGTACTTGGAGAAACCGTTCCTTAGGAGCCAATCGCCCTCCCAAGTCTAAGTGCTTCTTTATAGGCGAGGGCCCCAACACGGAGTTTTGGTATTTAGATGGCTTGGCCGAGAGACTTGCGCGGATAAATGTCCCAGAGCTAATGGAGCTGCGTCCCGTTGAACGGACCGGCAATGAGAGGGGACAGTCGGCTCCCGTGAAGTTGCTCGCACAAGCGCGAGAAATCAGAGAGGATCCTGATGGGAGGTACGGGTTCGACCCAGATGCTGACAGCATCGTCGTCTTCTTTGATGCCGATATTTTCAAGGATGATGCAGAGGGATATCTGCGGTTGCTTGAGAGTTTTAATGGCATCGCGGATGTTGCTGTAACCTATCCGAGTTTCGAGCTTTTTCTTTTGCTGCATCTCGACAATGCAGTAGCGGAGATTGTCAGCCCCAACGAAATGAGCATTCTCGAGAACGGGTATGTGAATAGGCGACGGTTTATCGATGTGCTCGCTTCGGAGAAGCTGGGGATGAACGTGAAACGCAACAGCGCAGTCAGCAGATTGTCTGAGCGCTTCGGCATCGCCGCAAGCGCGGAACCGCTCCTCAACCAGGATCCGAGTATGGCGATTGGCCGACTGACAAGCAACGTTGCAGATCGGGTCCTCGAGGTTGTGCGCAGAGGTTCTTCCTCGGGGGAACGGTTCAAGGAGCTGTGCGAGAAGCTGGGTGTTAGAACGTCGGAAGAGAGCTCGGGCTGCTAGCGAGTCGTTGATGGTGTGGTGGGCGCTCGCCGTGGGCTCGAGTGGCGTAAAGTTCGAAAGAAGCTTGACGGCCCCCTCTTCCCCCGCCGCCTGGCGTTGGCAGTGCCAAGGATTATTGGCGAAAACGCCCCGCTCGCCACTGAGCTCTGGCACTGCCAGGGATTTCTAGCATCCAGGGCCCTCTCGCCACTCAGAGTTGGCACTGCCAGGGATTTCTGGCATTTAAGGCCCTCTCGCCACTGAGTTCTGGCAGTGCCAAGGATTATTGGCGGAAACGCCCCGATCGCCACTGAGCTCTGGCACTGCCAAGGATTTCTGCCATCCAGGCCCCGCTCGCCACTCAGCTCTGGCGCTGCCAACGATTCCTGGCGTCTGCCCCGCAAATTGACACGATACCCACGGCCCCTCGTGCCATTTATTGGTGGTAGTAGCTCAGGAAGTCCTCGAGGCTGTCCATCGCCTCTTCGAGGGTGTGCAGGCGTGGCAGGTAGACAATGCGGAAGTACCCCGGCGTGGTCCAGTTGAAGCCCTTGCCGCCCACGATGAGCACGTGCTTGTCCTTGAGCAGGTCGAGGGCAAACTGGTCGTCGTCGGTGATGTTGAACTTCTTGGGGTCCAGGTGCGGGAAGATGTAGAACGCCGCATCGGGGCGCACCGCG
>UMAX01060789.1_pt1 | contig 14648 bp, 8 predicted proteins | sample 1963821 | NCBI WGS metagenome assembly UMAX01 (sample SAMEA4835927, study PRJEB28245) | human gut metagenome | biome: gut microbiome; material: fecal sample | place: Denmark | collected 2008 | reverse complement strand
TAGATTTCTTTTGCCCATTCAAATAGTTCTTTTCGTTCCATCGTTTCCATTCCCATATGATAAGGCGGTACAACATTATGTTGACTTTTTTTGCTTTATTCCACTCCCAATGCCTTAAACACAGCATCCTCGGCGCTCTGATACGGAATCAGCTGGAAAGCCGACATCAAGTCTGCGGGTACTGTTGCAAAATCAATCATTGATACAGCCGGTAACAGCACTTTCTTTGCACCGCAATCCACGCAAGCCTGCAAGGTATTCGCCAACTCGTCTACCTTAATCAAAGTGCCGCCGATAGAAATATCGCCAAGTACCGCAAGGCTGCTTAATGTCGGGCGACCAATGGCAATCGAACACAGCGAGATCACTGTGGGAAGCGCCAGTTTATCGGTCATTCCGATGCCCTGGAGGTCTTGATAGTTGATGATGTAATCCTTATCTGTGGTACTGATGCTGCCGCTGATACGCCGTGCATTTGCTTTCAGAAAATTGAATGCAATGTTGACTGCATCCTTGGCTTTGGCATCACTGCCCAAACCGGTTTTATCGAATTTGCCGTTACCGGGCAGCATTTGGCTTTCCAAGCGGAATGCACCAATCATACCAGACTTGCCGTGAGAAACTGTATATACCTGCCCCGGTGTACCCAATCCTTCGGGAATCAGCGTATCACCGCCTTGCTCCGGAACAGAAACATACTTTTCTTCAAAGGTTTCGTTGTCGATGTAGGAGAAGTTCACATCGTAGAACTCCATGCCCCCCAGCTTTTTCAGCTGTTCCTTTACACGCCGACGCATTTCCAAGGAAAGCCGCAGCACTTCTTCCAGTTCATCCTTGGTAAATTCCCCGTTGGGGTACATCAGCTTCAGATAACCGTCTACCATGCGGCGCACAGCAATCGTATCACGCTGATTCAGGTTCTTACCCAATCTAAAATACTTATCCAGCGCATCGCCATACTGCACCTTGCGCAGCTCACGAATAAACTCTGCCAGATAGTCGCTGATAAATCCGTAGCTGTTGGTAAAATGCTCCGGACGGAATTTTGGGATTTCCCAACCGGGCAGGTAGCAATGAATACGATCCAGGAACGCTGTGTCAGTGCCCATCTCAGGCGGGAAGGGGTCAAACAAGCTGCTGGTTTTTAACAGCACATCTACGCTCTGATTGATATTGCCTACAAAGACCATAGATGCCGAAGCTGCTTTTTCCTCTTTGCCACGGGCAAAGGAGCCTGACGCCATGTAGTCCTTCATGATCTGTACGCCGTCTTTATCCTTAAAGCGGATACCGGCTACTTCATCAAATGCCACACAGTCCCAAAGGCCAACCAAACCCACGGTTTTGCGCCCCATATTATAAAACAGGTTGGCTACCGTAGTTTGACCACCGGATACGAGAATACTGTTCGGGGAAATTTCTTTATACAGGTGAGATTTACCCGTGCTGCGAGGCCCCAACTCACATAAGTTGAAGTTGTTCTCCACCAGCGGAATCATACGAGTCAGCAACAGCCACTGTTCACGCACAGTCAGAGACTCCGGCTCATAACCGGCAGAGCGCAGCATCAGCTCCATCCATTCTTCTTTGGTAAACGCTTTGCGCCCTTGCTGCAATTCGGGCAAATCAATATGCGGCATCTGAATAGGCGTCAGCTTATCAATGCGAATTGGCGCAGCGTTCTTTTCTTCCTCAATAAATTCATAGCTCAGCTGAACGATGCACCAAATACCGCCGCACAAAAGGCGGTCGTACTTTTCCGGGTATCCATCGGCAATCGGAATATCCTTAATGCCCAGGTTGGAAAACTCCGCAAGATATGTATTCTTGCGCATATCCAAATGCACGGTGATCATGTCGATTACCGTATGGCTGCCACGAGAGCGCAGGCGTGAAAGGATTTTTTGTGCTTCATCAGGGCGCACAAAGTTATCGCTTAAAATATGCTTTACCGTTTCAACGCCTCTTTCGATGATTTCGGGGTCATCGCTGCTGCAATACTGTCCCAGCAGAAATTCCAGGACATACACAGGAACATTTGCGCCTTCCTTGATTTTTTTAGTCAGGTCTTTGCGCACGATTTTCCCCTGAAAAATATCCTTCAATCGTTCGTCATAGCTGCGCTCGTCACACACATTTTCTTCGGTCGGCTCCGTTTCAGGCGACACGCTTTGATTCAGCTCTCGGCTAAATTCATTATATTTTTCATCCAGATCCGGCATAGTTCCATCCTCCTGTCATTGTCAATCCTGGCTGAGATTAGCTGATCGAGGTATCTTTGCACATCGTCGCCGTCATATCCCGCTCCCAAATATTTTCCCATCATTTCGGTAACAAGTCTGTGGACTCAGCTAAAGAAATCAAACTCATCCACAGCGAAAGCAATGTCAATCTGGAACGGTTCACGCTGTGGCATCTGTAATCCCTGCTCATCCGCAATTACCAGATAATAAGTAGCCGTGTTGCTATATTTCAGCGATTTCAGATTGAACTGGCAGCGGAATGTCCGCTCTGCACCGTTGTCGCTTGTCTTATCTGCAATGATTTTCTGGACATCACTGATTTGCTTGCCGTTTTCATCCGTAAAGTAAACCTGATAGGTTGCCGCTTCACGGTTCGCACCAACTGCATCCTTCTGATAGAAATTCAGAGAGAATATCATATTGCTGATTTTGCGGCTTGCAGACAACAGATTGACCGTTACCGGTTTGGTATCATACTTCTGCTTGTTGCGCTTATATTCCATAGAATCGTTACGGAGATAGTGGTATTCAATCACCGGAACAACCATTTCCTGCAAGCTGATACCGCCATGCACGAAGTTCAAGCCGCCGCCGTTCATCTTGATACGGATGCTTTCTCTCGGTGCAAAGCCATCATATTCTGTATTGCCGCCCAGGAACTTCACCGGCAACAGATAGTTTGGCTGAGCGCCTTTCTGCATGATTGCATAGCGTCTGCCATATTCCACATCCATGCCGTTAAAGCTGGACTTGTCCACTTTGTCGTCCTCGGTAAGAGGGCTGTATGTGTAAAGGAATCCATGGTCGGCGGTAATCAAGATATTCGTTCCACCAAATTCATTCACGATAATACGGACAAGGTTCTTTAATTCCGAAATTGCCTTATCGCAGGCAGCGAATACGGCAGTATCAGAAGTATGGCTGGCTTCATCAATCGTATCGTGATAGATATAAACCACATCCATGCCTTTTACCAAAGCGCTTCGCTCAGCTCGTTTCATGGCAATAATGTCGTTGTATTTCAGCGCCACACTTGCAGAATCTTCCGATTTCAGAATCTTGTCCCGATAGCCGCTGGCAGTAGGCTGTCCATCTGCCAATACGGTCAGAACATCGTTCCGAAGCTCCGCAGTTAGCTTTTTATGCGGCAGCAATGCAGCCATGCCAAACTTGGTGATAGACGGGAAGATGCTCTGCATACTGCTGATAGCAACCTTGCTCTGCGTTTCTCTTTGAAGCTGGTCTGCCATAGCTGCTGCCACTTCATAGCGCATGGCATCCGAAACGATCACAAACACCTTGTTTTCGGAAGTTCTGATTCGGGAACTATAAAAATTCTCCTGCTGCGGCACTTCCAGAACCTTGCCGTAGGTTGCCAGTTCTTCCGCACATACATCCGACCAGTTGTTGCCAAGTTCACCCAGGAACCAGTGGGTATATAGTCCTTCCACTTTATCGACAACGTGCTTGAACAGGTCATCCAGCAGAATATTGGAGGTTTCCAGACTCTTTTGGAAGCTCAGATGGAACAGGCGATAATAGGTGTCCATCCGATAATAGCTTTCCGTGTATTCTTTCCAGATGCTCTTTGCTTCTGCGGTATGGAACCCGGCAGAATGCTCCTTGAAGAAGCTCTGCATATTGGCTACCTGCAAAATGCCGTTATAGAAGTTCTCAAACGGCTCGTACCATGCACAGGTTCTCCGTTTTTCGACTGTGGAAACAATCGTATCCACATCAATGATATGGTCGCTGATCTCTGTCATCAGCTTGGTCAGAATCACCTCGTTGATGCAAGGAAAGCACTCTGTCGCTGCCAGATCGTCCACCGTCAGCTTTTCAAATCTCTGATGAAGGCGGGCTTCCTCCTCAACATATCGAGCCACATCATAAAGCTGCTGAATATCCTCACCATGAAGCCATTCAGAGATAAAATCATAGCAATATGCCTGATGCGGCACGGAAATGAATTTATCCAGTCCTGCAAGATATTCCTGCCGCATGGTACGGGTAGCGGCGGTCAACAGCAAATGAATTGCCAGCTGTCCGAGATCCGGTTCTTCCTCAGCAAATCCGCATCCCTGACGCACCATTGCCCAAAACGCACTATCTGCATGGTATTTTACGAAGTCTTGATAAATCGCATTGTGGTTCAAATCCAGTCCTGCCCGGAACACGCTGCGAAGAATCTTATTCGGCTGTGCTTCTTTCAAGCCGCAAATTGCCGCCATCACAGCCATGTGCAGCTGTGCCGGAGTAGCAGGAATTTTATTCTGGCTGCTTACTTTCTGGCGGCGGTCTTTCGCATTGAAATAAGCACGATAGTTCTTAATCTGCTTTCGCATGGCCGGATTTGAAGTAAGCCCCATCTCATCCATCCAGATAGAAATCAGGTCTGCCCGGAACTCCTCGCTATAAAGCTCCACATCCAGAAGCCAGTTGTCATCCGGTTGGTCATATACCAGAGGGTCGTAAACCAGATAATTTGTCGTCAGGTCGTCCACTGAAAGCAGCTTCTTTATGGAAAACGTATTGTTGCCCGTAAGAGCAACCACCTTAGCGTTTTCCAGAACCACTTCGTCCAGCTTATCCTCAAACTCTTTATCCTCATCGTACCAGAAGATGATACGGCGCTGATAAAACTCCGGCAGGGGTGCAGCAAATCTGCGGTTCAGGTCTTGTATTACTTTGTCAGTATCCATGCTGCATTACCCTCCTTACTTAATCTTCGCCAGCACATCCTGGAAAATAGCATAATTGTGCTTCACGCCATCATCCAGATCAATAGAAATCATCTGATCGGCAAGGTGATGAATCTTTTCCTCGTAGGTTCTGATTTCAGTATCCTGTGCCAGCAAGGTGGTCAGCTTTTTGTTCAGCTTCACACGCTCTCCAGTAGAAGCATTGGCAATACGCTGTTCCAGATCGGCAATGGCAGTGCGATAACGAGCCTGCTGTTCATGCACATAGTCGGTACGAATACGGGCAATGGTGTCCGGCTGATAGCGGTGCATATAAATCAGAGCCTTAAAGCCGTTCTTTTTGCCGCTGTCAAACAGCCAGTAAATCGGGCGTTTTCCAGAACTCGATACAGAATATATCGAGCAATGATCTTTAAAAAATTCATTTAAGAAATATTCTCAAGCACATCCTTCGGTTGACCTTTGCCACCGAGGGCATCGGCAATGAATTTCAGGTTTTCGGCCAGCGTATCTGCGCCATAAACAGTTTTCACGAACTTCACGAACAGACCGACAATATCATCCTCGAAATATTCATCATCGCAAATCGGGATAATGTTATCCTTATCCGCAGCGAAAGAAGCATACTTGCTGGCATCCCATTCACCACCTGCATAGGCAAGCCCATCCACATCCAGAGAGTAGCGACCGAACATACAGCCAACTGCATAAGAAATAAAAGAGATAATATCCTTACGCAACTCCGGCCTTTTTAAAGCGATAAATTTATCTGAAACAACGGTTGAAATATCTTCTTGTACTCCATATAAATTATTGAATATTTCATTCAAACGCTCCTCATTTTTGCGCATTGATTCAAATCTATATATGATATCTTTTTTATATATTGAATATGCTTCATCAATTCTCTTTAAACCATATCCAATCAACGGATGCTTTATAAAATCCCATGAAGTTTCTTCGCTATCCCAATCCTCTTTAGCTAACTGTATATTGGCTTTTACCAATTCTACAATTTCATTATGATATTCTTCTGAATATATCATCGGAATATTATTGATTGTTCCAGCACCAGTGTTTATCGTTGGATTTAGTACTTGAAGAATCACTCTTGCTAAATTTGTGTTCAACAAACCAGCTAAATAATAATTATCATCTTCTTTGTATGCAAATAATCCATTTGCACCAGAATCGAAAATAAATCCCTTTCCATAGTTTCGACAGCTAAAAGCACCTGAGCTTACGCCAGACCATGTTATTCCTGGGCGAAAATAATAGCTTTCATTACTTATTTTCCATCCCAAATTATCCCCTAACTGAGGGTAAACACGTTTTGTATTTTCTTTTATTTCATATCCATTATTTTCCCAGTTAACGACATAATTATTATTTCCATACCATTTTCTATAATCTCCTCCTTTATTATAAGGAATCCATTTTGCTGCACGAGCAACTGCATCATCTGCATTCTCAGCATCGACAACCAATTTTTCTCTATTTATTTCACACCAAAGCCGCAAGTATTTAGCATTATCTCCTGTTCTCATGCCAATGCCAGCATAACCATAATGTTTAATCGTATTCCCTTTAAACGCTTCAAGAAGCTCTTTAGAAAGTGAAAATGCAATAGGGTATCCTGAAATAAACAACAAATCGCTCTGTTTGAAATGGTAATGAATTCTCTGAGCAATTTCTGTACTTTCTTCTTCTGGTTCCTCAACAATAGTTCCATTTTCATCAGAGTTTGCCTTATATTTAGAAAAATCGTATCTATAATTCAAGTTTGCTTTCGACTCTAAAAACAATTTTTCTATATCATTCAAATCAATGAATTGAAATGTTCTATCATGTGGTTTGAAATAATTACCTACAAAATCAACTAATCTACTCTTGCGAATTGAAAATGCTGCTGATCCCCAGTCAATTCCGAAAATACCTCTTCCCATGTGAATAAGATTATCTATTGCATGATTTTTAACGATTGTTTCTCTAAGTTTCTCAAATGATGTAAGAAACAAAATAGATGGCTGAGTAATCATAGCGTAAAAGCCATTCTTGATTGTCATATCAGCTGCTCTTTCAATAAAAACAGCAAACATATCTGATTTGCCCTTAGAATAATTCTTTTTCACATATTCTTGAAGCTTCTCACCCATACCAGCAGCACCCATATACGGCGGGTTTGTCACAACCGTATCATACTTCTGTGCCAGTGCTTGCGCTGTCTGCACCAACGGCAGTAATTCTCTCAGTGCCGTTTCACGGGACATATTTATATCTTCCGTAATCTCTGCAAAACGGTCATATAAAGCTGACCAATCCTGCGGTGTGACCGTCAGAATAGAACCATATTCCTTTGCATCATGCAGTTCACTGATAATGGTATCCATAGCGGCTGTGAGCTTCGCATCGCCATTACAGAAATAGTCCACGGCAAATTTATCTACATGATTGCTCTCCACGATAGCATAAACATGGGGCTGAATACCACGGCTGAAGAAGCGGCGATCATACTGACGGGCTTTCATCATTACCGCAAAATAAGCCAGCTGTGCCGCACGATCATCAATATCCAGACCATAAAGATTGTTCTCTACAATACTTGCCACCGCTTCACGGGTGGTATATCCGTAGGATTCATAAATCTTCATCAGCACATCAAACATATACGCAAGAATATGACCGGAACCGGAACAAGGATCAATCACTTTCAGCTGATCCGGTGTCAGGGCAGCGTATTCCTTGCGGATCTCGGCAAGCTGCGCCTGCACTTCTGGCTCCTGCTCGGCTTCTTCCAGATAGTAATGCCATTTGGTATCTTCCGGGTCACGGTTTCCGGCAGCATAGGCAGACTGTTCTTCCTCGGTAGGAAGAAGCTGCTCTTTCACATCCGGATGTCCCTCCAGCCATAAACGACCAAGACTGTTCTCTACCATGTAGCGAACAATCCAGTCTGGTGTGAAAAGCTGAGTTGCTGCAGGGATGTTTTCTTTTGTGATTTTCACATTCTTTTTCAGTGCTGCAAAAACATCGTCTTTTTTCTCGCTGTTATAATACTGATACAACCAACCGATAATCTGGACAGCATCCTTCCAATCATCCTCCGGTATCAGCTCAATCATCTGCTGAATCACGCTGCCCTCACGCAGCAGATTGTCCGGCAGAAGAAGCTCAGTGTAATCTGCAATCTTCTGGAACATTCCCGGCAGAATCTTATTCAGAGCGTTACACTGCACGATCAGCAAATATTTATAGAGTTCTTCGGTCTTTTCGGCATTTTTCAGCTCATAGACCTTTTCCATATCCAATCCATCCAAATCCAGATGAATGGCTTCTGTTATAATCTGCGGCTTAAAGTTGTTTTCCTCGTCCGTGAACACACGCACATGGGAAGGAAGATAGCCGTTGACTTCCATGAATCGCAAAGCAGAGAAGCGGTTGAACCAAGTGTAGGCAACCTCCTCCATGACCTGCTTATATCCTTTATCGTTAATCTCGGCAATCAAAGCCTGACGCTGTTTCTTTTCATCAGCGGTGAGGACTTTGCCGCCAACGCTGTCCGCATTGGCATCCTCAATGCTGTCCTCTGTGATACCGTATTCCACGCCTTTCAGGGAAACACGGGCGATCAGCTCAGTTCTTGCCCAGACAGCAAATTTTTTAATCGCATTCTTATCCATCATTCGACTCCTTAATTCAGCTTGATCTCATCGCAATTTTTCAGCAACTGCTTCAGCTGAGAACGAATCTTCTCTACATAATCATCAATATCCGCATCCGTCTGCAAGGTCTTTGCCTGGAACACAACCTGACGGTTATAGGCACGAACGACCTTTTTCTTTGCCGGAGCCGCTTCTTTACCTGCCTGATTCGGCTGAGGCTGCGGCTTCGGTGCAGGCGGGGCGAGAACGGCTTCAATGTTGCTGACCGTATCATCCTTGTACTGGCACATCGGCAGGAACATAGCATCCAGAAGGGCAAGGCTCTTTAATTCAGCAATCTTCTCCTTGCACTGGCTGAAATACCTATCCGAGCGTTCAATCAGGTTGGACGCTTTCATATCGCCGTTTGCGGCAGTATGGGTCGCTTCCATGCACTGACGAACCGTTTCCAGAACCTCGACACGTTTTTCTTCCAGCATCTTGTCATGGGCGGCACGAACCGTATCCATCAACGGGTTCAGCTCACGAATCCGGTCATATCTGAACTTCGTACCCATCTGAATCGTGATAATCAGACGAATGGTGTTCAGCGCCTTGTGTGCTTCCTCATTCTCCGCAATGCGGTCAAGGTCGTCGTGCAGCGATTTTTCAAACTGCACTGCCTGATCGAACACCGTAACCTGCGTTTTGAAGAAGTTTTCGATGCCGTTGCTCATGGTTTCCTTGTTGTCGAACAGGTCATCTTCTTTTTTCAGCACTCGCTCAATCAGGGCAATGTTGTCCTTCTTCTGGGAAAGAACATCGTCCATCAGATGAATGGCTTCCTGCACCAATCCGTGATCCGGATATTTGTGCCCTTCATAACGGGCATCCAGAGAAGCATAGTATTCACGCTGCTCTGTGAATTTCTCGGTTACAAAGCGGATCAGACCATCCTCATCGTCCGGCACATCCATAATGTCAAAATACTCTCGGAGCATTTCTTTGACATCACGCATCATTGTAGCGGAAATGGTTTTACGCTTGCTGATAGAGGTTTTGCCGATCTCGCTCTTTTTACGGAGCATATCCGGCAGTTTCGGGTCACCGGGTTGAATGGTGTTGCCCGCATACTTGATGGTTACTTTCTGGGCATAGATCAGCTGTGCCGCAACCGCAGCAATGTCGATTTCCTTCCAGCCATAGGGAATTGCACTGTACTTGCTCTGAATATCTGCCATAGAGGTAGGCAGCTTCTTCGCATCCTGCATTTCCAGATATTCTTCCATGGCAGAAGCCGCTTCACGGTTCGGCTCCGTTCCAGGAATCATCGTTTCGGTTCCGTTCAGAATGGCGATAATGTCGGCATCGCTGTCGGCATTCTTGGTAATCAAATCCAGCTTGCTATATACATGGGCAACCAAGTATTCCAGGGACTGGTCAATTCTGCTCTTGGCATTTCCGGATTTGATCTCCAGATGTTCACCATCCACATAGAACTGCGCCCCCTCGATAGCCTTCTGCAATTCGGTCATGGCGCTCAGCTCATATTTTCCGGCTTCGTCCTGCTGGTCACTGATAATTTTCTGCACACTCTTAGGCAGCTGGCTTACATTTCGCTGTTTTACATATTTGCGAATCTTCATGGCAGATTCCAGAGATTCGTAGTAAGGGGTGTCTGCCAGAACAACGATTGCTTCGTTGCCTTTAGACTCTGCCATCAAACGGAACTCTGTCTTTTCCGTGGCATCTGTTGCAACCGTCAAAAAGCGCAGGCGCATACCGCCGGTTGTTACACCAACGGTGATTCCGTCCACCATCTGGTCGAAGGCGAAGTCATATTTTTCATAGCGGAACTTCTTGGTTGTGAAAATATCGCCGTAGATCATCTGGGCAATACGCTCCACAATAGAAGCGGTATCCACATTGGTATCTCGGATTTCACGCTGAATATCCTGTTCTTCATCAGTCAGGAAGTTGTAGGTATCACCAGTTCTGCCGATATAGTTCTGACTCATCAAGCGGTCAAGACAGCCACGAACCGATTCACGCATGATGATTTTATCTACACGAATATCGTCTGCCATCAGGATTACGATATTGTCCAGGTTAGAAGGAATATCATCAATGTAGCGAATCAGATACAGAAGCTTCAATACATCCACATCCTGCTGCTCAATGCCATCGCCGTTGTCAGCTGCTTTCTGGCAGCGCTCAATCACTCGACGGATAGAACCGTCCAGGAAAGTATGTACGGTATCATAAAAACGGAAGAACGGAACGAGGGCATACTCGTCCCTCTCCTGAATTTTCTGTGCAGCTTCCTGGAATCCGGACAGCATGGAACGCTCACCACCGGACAGATGCTTACCGGAATTTCCGTGCTTACGGATTTCAGCAAACACCTTCTGCATGATGATGAACTGGTACGGCACGAACGGGAAATTGTCCGAAAACTCCATCGAAGTGGAGTAGCCCTTAATATCCAAAATCGAACCACTGAAACTGAACAGGTTACGCAGAACAGAATCATTCTGCTCATAAACTGTCTCCAGCTCTTTGGCTGCGTCCGGTTTCTTTTTCAGAATACGCTTTTGAATCACTTCGTCCACAGAGGAAGAAGATAAACTCAGTCTTGTTTTGAAACGAGCCTGAATACGAGAGAACTCATCGGCACGAACCTTGATGATTTCATCAATGGCTTCCTGTCCGGTACAGATCACCCAGATCTTGCCCTCGCACTCGCTGCCGATTTTCTCGGTCAACGACTGGAGGTTCAACAGCATATCGGTATCGGTGCCGACATACTGACCAACTTCGTCGATCATAAACAGCAGACGGAAATTTGCAGGCTTGGTATCCACATAGGCCTTCATATCTTCCACAAGCTGTGCAATCGAAATCTCTGTGGAGGTTTTATCATTAAACCATGCTTTGGCATCGTCCTCACTCATATCCAGAACTTCCATCAGAGTAGGGATGATGAACTTGCCGTTAAATGCAAATGCACGGCGCATTTCCAGCCAGGATTTGCCCTTCTTTTCTTCAAAAACCCTGCGGAACTCCTCAGTCTTGCCCTGCTGGTCAATATAACGCTCCATCATGGCAACCTTTAAGTTTTCGCCGTAGAATCCCAGATGGTTGTAGAACATCTTTGCGAAAACACGAAGAACAGCGGTTTTGTCTTTGTTGCTGAAGCCTTCAATATCAATGTTGAAAAGAATGGTTTCCGTCTGACCCTTCGTAGCACGGTCGATCAGCATAAAGGTTGCCGGATCATCTTCAAACTTTTTCCGGAAACGCTCTACACTGCGAATGCCCTTAACTTCTTTGTTCTCCAGAAGATAAGAGAGCATTTTCAGGAAGTGAGATTTACCACTTCCAAAGAAACCGGAAATCCAAACGCCCATATCGGCGGTCGGCTGCTCAAAGGCATCTCCATAGTAATTGAAAAAGGTAATGAAATGCTTCTTCAATTCCTTGGTGATAACATACTCATTTAATTCCTGCTCGATCACATCGTCAGCAGCCTGATCTACTTTAATAACACCATTGATTTTGCGGTTGATGTCATCCGCAAACATATCTCGAATTATCATGGCTTTATCCCCCTTAAATCACATTGAACGCTCGATAATAGTCGTTTGGTTTAAGGCGATTGAACAGCTTTACATGGTGACCATCGAACTCGCCCGGATACATAACCAAAATCGGAACATCAGAAAAATACGGCTGCAAGGCTTCCAGTAATGTATGGATTCTCATAAACGGGAATACCTCACCAACACCGGTCAGCATGAGTACATCGCCAAGTTCATGTGGCTCATACTGAATTTTGTCAATGAACTCTCCATTGCCGATTGCCGAACTCAGCTGCTCCAGAAGGAAGATACTTCCGTCAGCTTCTTCCATATCTGGAATGGCATCCGTAATGTCCATGTCGTCGCAAATAGAGAGAAATGTTTTATATAAATTACAAACCTTCAAATGGCAGGTCAGGGACTGATCGGTTTCCAACTGATTTACAAAATGGCGTACAACCATTTCGTCCTCTGGCTTATAGCAGAAGATTCTGATGTTCACCTCATTGCTGAGTCCCTTGCCCTCCAGAAACTCCGGTTCCTGAATCAATGCCCGAATTTTATCCAGGCGTTCTTTTATGTCACTCATCGGCTACCTCCTACGAAAAGCAATTAAATGCCGGCAGTACAGCCGCATCGCCGTTGCTTCTGATGGCATTCTCCAAAATAGGATGCAGCCATACCGGGTTCAAATGATCTGCCTTGATGCTGTCGAGATATTCCGTTTCAACAAGCACTCTGGCAATAATCTGTTTTAGTTTTGTTATTGTTGCGTCGCTCCAGGAAGCTACCGCATCGTTCTGTTCCTGTAAACGCATAAAAAATGTATTCAAGTCTATCTTACCAAATGAGGTGTCCCTTAATCTGTACTTCTCGCCAATCACTGTCAACATGAATTCCCAGATCAGTCGGCTCTGCTTCATCATCGCATACAGGCAAATCTGCTTTGCCACTTCTGTTGGCTGAGATGCGATTGCAGAAATCAGGGATTCATCTTCCAGGGCACGAAGCCGTTTGATACAGGCTTTTGCCATGCGTGTGATGGATTTTTCAGTCGGATACTGAAAAAGATTTTGCTCTACAATTTCTTTCACAATCGCTTCATCAGAAAGTCCTTCATTCATCAGCTTGGCAGTGGAGCGCATTTCATAGAAAAGAAACGGCTCTCTTGTCAACGATGCAATATAGGGATACGAATGATCCATAGCGGTACACCTCCTTACTGTTCCTCTTTTTTATCCGGAACAAATTCCATGATGTCTCCAACATCACAGCCTAAAGCAGAGCATATTTTAGAAAGAATCTCAGTGCTAACATTTTCGTCCTTCGACAAGCGAGACATTGTTGTTGTGCTAACGCCTGTCAATTCACGGAGATCCTTTTTTATCATGTCCTTATCAATCAGCAATTTCCAAAGTTTCTTATAACTCACTGCCATATTCTCACCTCTGCCTTACCGTATCTCAAAAAATTTCGGTGCTTCTTTCAGTACATTTATCATCATACCATAGAATTGCGTTCTAAGCAATCCAGCATTATGAATTCCGCAGTAAAATTCCGAAATATCGCATCTTGAGTTTACAGGTTAAAACTTATTCGGAAAAGTCATAAAAATTCTGGTATTGATTGGGCGTTACAAATTGGCAAGCAGTGTAAACCTGTACAGGTTCACTCATTTTCTCGATTTTCCCTTCGGTGCAATCTTCGCAAATTTGCTTGTTGGGGAAGCATCCCCAATCCCCTTTGAACATCATCTGCCGATGATGGCTACACGATTTTCAATCGTTTCCAAAAGAACAGTAGAATAAAAATTTGCCCATGGCTGAAAGCGCTGAGGTCGAAAAATAAAAAAGTAGCCACGATCCGCACCCTTTTGGGGAGTGCAGACCGTGGCTATTTGCTTTAACGGAAGTTCTTCTTTTTCTCTTTCTCTTGTTCTTTTTCCTGCTCTTTCTGTCTGTCGATATTCAAAATCGTTTCAACCGTCCGTTTGGCAATCAGCAGTTCTTCTTTCTCTTTTCTGATCTGACGATACTCAGCGTAGTCTTGCTTTTTCTGGACTGCCAGCTGATGAAACTCCTCATACAACGATTGCATTGATGGGAGCTTTGTAATCTGCAATTCATCAAAGGTTTGCTTCGCCGCTTTATGAATTGTGATTTCCTGACGGTGTTCTTCAAAGAATTTTTTGCTATATCCAGACTTGCGGTACTCGATATAAATTTGCCTTGTGTTGCGATAATTTTTGATGTGCTGCTGCAACGCCTGAACCTCAACCATTCGCTTCTCTGCGGCCTTGATAGAATCAGAAAGCACATCGAACCGGGCAGACAGATTTTCAATATGAGCAGTTAGATCGTCGTAGTTGCCCAAACCTTTTTCCTTCAGTAGTATTACCGTTCGGGCAGCTTCTTTTCGATTGAACTTCTTTGCCCACTTCTCATAACCGACCGTCTTGCCCTCGGCCATCTTTGCCTGAAT
>UMAX01013955.1_pt1 | contig 14756 bp, 10 predicted proteins | sample 1963821 | NCBI WGS metagenome assembly UMAX01 (sample SAMEA4835927, study PRJEB28245) | human gut metagenome | biome: gut microbiome; material: fecal sample | place: Denmark | collected 2008 | reverse complement strand
TTAAATGGTACATGCCGCGGTTATTTTTTTCCAGATGCGAGCCCTTCGCAAGATACACCTCGCAGCCGATAATCGGCTTGATACCTGCCTTGGTACACTCCTGATAAAATTCCACTGCGCCGTACATTGCGCCATGGTCGGTAATCGCCAGACTGTCCATGCCCAGCTCCTTGGCATAGGCCACCAGCTCGGGGATTTTCGAAGCGCCATCCAGCAGGCTGTATTCCGTATGTACATGTAAATGAGTAAAGCGTTTTGTCATCTCTTGCTCCTTAAATTTAAAAGACCGCTGCCGCGCAAATCCGCGGCAAATGTATGTAAAAATATTCTAGCATTACAGATAAAATTCCTGCCTAAAACTGAAAAAACATACAACCGTGAATTCACAATTCGTTCGTTGTATGTTCTCTTAACATATGTTACAATAAGGCAAGACACTGACAACCGTGTTGCAGGGTGGTGTTGCCGACATTCTCTTGTAGAATGGAGGTGATGCTTATGAAGAACTATGACTTTAAGGACCTGATGGCCTTCGGCATGTTTCTCCTGGCATTACTGACATTTATTTTTCAATATAACAAGTAATCCAGACATAAGAAAACCACTCCTACACATTGCCCGGTGGCGGAGTGGCTTCTTGAGCTAATTTTCCACTAAGGCAACTCACCGTGTGGGCGGTTGTCCTTTGTCTATAATATAGCACATCAAGCTGCTTTTTGCAAGCAAACCGCTTGCTGTAAAAGCAGCTTTTTTCTTACTAACCCAGACATAGGAAAACCGCCCTTAATCTTTGCCTAGTGACAGGGCAGTTCTTCCGCAATAAAAGCTTTGGCAACCCACCGACGTTGGCAGTTCCCCCTTCCCTATAACATAGCATATCACGCTGCTTTTTGCAAGCAACCGCTTGCTGCAAAAGCAGCTTTGTCTTTTCTATTCCCCTTTTTTGCCCCACGCCAGACCGATAAGTAAAAAGAACAGATTATACACGAGCGCCGGCAACAGGCTGTTGATTTCCCACGGGCTGATATGCTTCCAGAAGAGCGCCGCAAAAATGCCTGCGCCCATAGCAGCCACGCCCATTGAAGCGCGCACCCTGCCCGGGAAGAAGATGCAGAACGTCAGCGGCAGAAAGATACCGCTGCCCCGCAGCGCCATGGACAGGTAATTCCACTCCAGCACCGACGAATCAAGGTGCATAAAAACAAACACCATCGCAGCGACAGAAACGGCCAGCACGCTCAGGCGGCTTGCCCACAGCTGGCCTGCAGCCGTAGCCTTAAGCCAGATTTTGCTGACGATATCACGCGAAATCATCGTACCTACGCCCAGCGCCAAGCCTGCAATCGAACCCAGGGCCGAAAGCAGCACAGCGCCCAGACCGATACCGCCAAGCCATTGCGGCAGATAAGTAACGAGATAAAGCGGCAGTGCGTCAATAGAATTTATCTCCGGATGATGCAGATGCATGAACATACCGATCATTACTGACGGCAATCCCACAGGAATTACTATCAGCGCGGCAGCACAGCAGCCGACAGCTGCAGTTTTGGTATCGCGCGCCGAAAACAGCGCCTGCACATAGGTCTGCGTAGAAATAACGCCCACAATCATCGAGCCGAGGCTGACAAGACCGTCCTCCACGCCGCGTCCGAAAAGGCTGAACCATGGATATGCTGCGAAGCTCTGCGTCATACCCTGCCAATGTCCCATATCGGCGTAGGCCAGAAAGCCGCCGACGAAAATGCTGGCGAAAATCAGCACAATCTTAAAAATGCCGGCCATACCGCTGCTGCTGAGGCCGCCGAAAAACACCAGCAGCAAAGTAACAGCGATAACAATTGCCGCTGCAGCCAAAAGCGGTACACCGAACAAGCCGGCAATCAGATGCAGCGCTGTAAGCGTGCTCGCTACAATACTGAAAAAAATGCCGGCGCAGGCGCTGAAGGTTGCCAGCCACCCCGCAGGCTTGCCGTAATCCGTAACGAGATACTCCGCTACTGTGGTCAGCGAGCTGCGGCGCAATGGCACAGCATAAAACGCCGCCATCAGCAAAAGCGCAATGCCGCTGCCAAGCGTAAACCACCAGGCCGTCAGCCCCAGCTTGAAGCCAAGCTGCGCCGTACCAACGGTAGCAGCGCCGCCGACAATCGTACCGATAATCGTGCCCGCGACAAGGCCTACGCCCGAGCTGCGGCCGCCTACGTTATAATCATCAGCAGACTTCACCCTCCGGGCTGCCAAAAGCCCCGGCAGCAGCGTCACCAGAAGCGTTACAGCCAGGCTAATACAATGTGTAGCAGTAAGCTGCATATCCAACCCTCCAATATTTTAAGCTGCCGGATGCAAACGTTCTGCCGACAGCATTAATGCTAAAAAGCTCAGTATTAGTATAACACAAAAAATACGGCAAAAAAAGCATAGCCCCCGCAAGAATGCTTTGCTGCGGCAGCAGACGAAAAAAGCGCTTGCGAGCTTGTTTTGCTCAGATTGTTACACAAAAACTATCTTCTTTATTATTGCGAAATTCAGCTTTTTTCTGTATAATATAGTTTATACCTTTATATATTTAGTGTATGCTTTTTGGAGGAAAATTATGAGCCGTTTAAGAATCGAAACACCCGACCAGGCCCAGCTTACGGTCGAGCGCTTGTACAAGGACCTGGAACGACACATCATCGCCAGCCCCCCGGGACTGTGCCCTGTTGATCTGCAGCTGTCGTTCCTCAAAGTCTGCCACGCACAAACCTGTGGCAAATGCGTACCCTGCCGTGTAGGCCTCGCGCAGCTGCAGAATCTTATGGAAGACGTGCTCGCCGGCAAGGCTGACATGCACACTCTGGATTTAATCGAAAGCACCGCGCAAAACGTTGCCAACAGCGCTGACTGCGCCATCGGCTTCGAAGCAGCCAAAATGGTTTTGGCCGGTCTGGAAGGCTTCCGTGAAGATTACATTAACCACATAAAGAAGGGCAAATGCTCTGTCAACGTCCATCATTCTATCCCCTGCGTTGCTTTGTGCCCGGCACAGGTTGATATCCCCGGCTACATTGCATTAGTTGGCGCAGGCCGTTATGCCGACGCTGTTAAGCTCATCCGCAAGGATAACCCCTTCCCTACTGCCTGCGGTCTTATCTGCGAGCATCCCTGCGAAGCACGCTGCCGCCGCAGCATGATTGATGCTCCTATCAATATCCGCGGTCTGAAGCGTATGGCTGTCGACAATGCACCCAGCAACACCGTGCCGCTGCCCGAAAAGCAGCCTGCTACCAACAAACGTATCGCCATCATCGGCGGCGGCCCCAGCGGTATGTCCGCAGCCTACTATCTGGAGCTGATGGGACATCATGCTGTTGTGTTTGAAGAAAAGAGCAAGCTCGGCGGCATGCTGCGCTACGGCATTCCTGCCTACCGCTTCCCGCGTGAACGTCTGCAGGAGGATTTGGACGCCATTTTGTCCACCGGCGTAGAAGTACACCTAAACACCAGAATCGGCAACGAGGAGGGTGATATTCCCTTTGAAAAGCTGCGTGAGGAATTTGACGCAGTTTATATTGCCATCGGTGCTCACACCGACAAGAAAATCGGTATTGAAGGCGAGGATTCCCACGGTGTTATCAGTGCGGTAGAAATGCTGCGCAACATCGGTGAGGAAAAAATGCCTGACTTTAAGGATAAAACCGTTGTCGTTATCGGCGGCGGCAACGTTGCTATGGACTGCACCCGCAGCTCTATCCGTCTCGGTGCCAAAAAGGTTATTATCGCTTACCGCCGTCGTCAGGACGATATGACAGCGCTGCCTGAGGAAATCGAAGGTGCTATTGCCGAGGGCGCTGAGCTGTACGGCTTAAAAGCTCCGCACCACATTGAGGCGGATGCCGAAGGTAATGTGGCCGCTCTCTGGGCTGAACCGCAAATCATCGGTCCTATCGATGCCTGGGGACGTGCACGTCCGATTCACGCTGACGTAGAGCTGGAGCGCATTCCCTGCGACGTTATCGTTGTTGCTATCGGTCAGGGCATTGAGCTGCGTCCGTTCGAGGAAGCCGGCATCAAAATCAAACGCGGCACTATTTCCGCACTCTCCAGCAGTGAGCTTGCCAATAATGAAGGCGTCTTCGCCGGCGGCGACTGCGTAACCGGTCCTGCAACCGTAATCCGTGCTATTGCTGCCGGTAAGGTTGCTGCCGCTAATATTGATGAATATCTGGGCTATAACCACACCATTTCCTGTGATGTAGTTATTCCCGACCCGTCTATTGACGATAAACGTCCCTGCGGCCGTATCCAGATGCACGAAACCGAAGCAGGCGAACGCAAGCATACCTTTGAGCCTATTGAATGCGGCATGACTAAGCAGGAGGCCTGCCAGGAAGCAGGACGTTGCCTGCGCTGCGACAAATTCGGCTTCAGCACACTGAAAGGAGGCAGAACCTTAAAATGGTAAACCTGACAATCGACGGACAAAAAGTTTCCGTTCCCCAGGGGACAACAATCATGCAGGCTGCTGCCACCGTCGGCATCGAAATCCCGCGCCTGTGTTATCTCAAAGGCATCAACGAAATCAGTGCCTGCAAGGTCTGCGTAGTTGAAATTCAGGGACAGAACCGTGTAGTTACCGCCTGCACTACTCCGGTACAGGAAGGTCTGGTAGTTTATACCAGCTCCCCTAAGGCCCGCAGCATCCGCCGCACCAATGTGGAGCTGATTTTATCCCAGCATGACTGCATGTGCGCTACCTGCGTACGCAGCGGCAACTGCAGCCTGCAGACTTTGGCTAATGACCTGGGCATTTACGATATTCCCTATGAGCGCGATGTTGTAGACACTCCCTGGAACCAGGAGTTCCCGCTCATCCGTGATTCCAAAAAATGCATCAAATGCATGCGCTGCGTCCAGATTTGCGACAAAGTACAGAAGCTGCATATTTGGGATGTACAGAACACCGGTGCCCGTACTACCGTAGACGTTGCCGGCAATGTTTCCATTGAGGACAGTGACTGCAGCCTCTGCGGTCAGTGTATCACCCACTGCCCCGTTGGCGCACTGAAGGAGCGTAACGATGTTCCCAAAATTTATGACGTATTGGCCGATCCCAATAAGGTAACCGTAGTACAGGTTGCACCTGCAGTACGTACCGCCTGGGCCGAAGCCTTCAATCTGCCGCCAGAGCTGGCAACTGAAGGCCGCATGGTAGCAGCACTGAAGAAAATCGGCTTCGACTATGTTTTCGACACCTGCTACGCTGCCGACGTTACCATCATGGAGGAAGCAAGCGAGCTGTTAGAGCATCTGCAAAATCCGCAGGACCACAGCTGGCCGATGTTCACCTCCTGCTGCCCCGGCTGGGTAAGCTATGTCAACAAAACTCATCCGTACTTCGTGCCTAACCTTTCCACCACTAAATCTCCGCAACAGATTTTCGGTGCGCTGGCAAAATCCTACTTTGCACAGAAGAAAGGCCTGAAGCCGAAGGAAATCTGCTCTATTTCCATCATGCCCTGCGTTTCCAAAAAACGCGAAGCTGCCCTCTTCTCTATGCGCAGCAGCGGTACCCATGATGTAGATATCGTACTCACCACCCGCGAGCTTATCCGCCTGCTGCGTGCCGAGCACATCAACCCGGCAATGCTGGGTGAACTGCCCTTTGATAATCCGCTGGGCCAGAGCACCGGCGCCGGAGTTATCTTCGGTGCCAGCGGCGGCGTTATGGAAGCAGCACTGCGTACTGCCTACCATGTAATCGAAGGCAAGGAAGCTCCCGAAGATGCCTTCACCGACGTCCGCGGCACGGAAGGCCGCAAGGTACGCGAATTCACCCTCGGCGGCGCAACACTGCGCACCTGCACGGTAAGCGGTCTGGGCAATGCAGGCAAGCTGCTCGACGAGCTCAAAGCAGGCAAGGTTCATTATGACTTTGTGGAAGTTATGGCCTGCCCCGGCGGCTGCGTTGGCGGCGGCGGCCAGCCGATTCATGACGGCGAAGAGCGTGCCGACGTACTGGGCAATAAGCTCTATGCCATCGACAGCAACCGTCCTATGCGCCAGTCCCACAACAATCCGGATGTACAGGAGCTTTATAAGAACTTCCTAGAAAAACCGCTGAGTGAAAAAGCAGAAGATCTGCTGCACTCCGACCATGTAAAAGAGCATAATTATATGTAATAGAAAACGGGAAGAAGAAAATGACTCGCAAACTGCAATGTCTTCATTAGAGAGGCAAGATGAATTACCAATAGGACAAGAGAAGGCTCCCCTAGGGGGGAGCTGTCACCCGACAGGGTGACTGAGAGGGGAAAGCCAGCAACGTTGCTTTAGAGGAATCCCCTCTCCGTCATCGCTTTGCGATGCCACCTCTCCCCAAGGAGAGGCTCTCTCGAAAGCCAAGCGTAAGGATATATTAATTGCAAAGCCAATTCTTCCAAAATCTATGAGGTCAATCATGTACACACAATCCTATACCTACACAAAACAAATCCCCCTCTCCCTAGACGATGGCCACGGCGACTACAACCGCAGCTACGAACGCAGCGACGACGACTTCGACTACGCCGACTACTCCACCGACCACAGAGACAACAACTTCCGTAACTACGAGAAGAAGCGCCGCAAAACCAATAAGGAAATTATTGAGGCCATGCTCAAGCGCTGGGATTAAGCAAAACACTATGTAAAACAAAAGTAAGAGGAGAACACCTTTTATCCTGTAAAGGACCGGGTGTTCTCCTCTTTTAATTATAGAAAAGGGAGTGTTTGTTTATTTAGGTTTGGAGTATGCAGCTGTCTGCATTTTCATTTCAGCTTGCTGCCGTAGTGGTCACGATTGTCGCCGCCGTATACGCGTACACGTTCAATCTTGCCTCTGTCGCCATCCGCACCGGAGATACGGGCAACATGGATGCGGCCCATTTCAGGTTCAAATTCACGAACCAGCTTGTGATCCAGCTTCACGCCTTTTTCAAGCGCTCTGTACAGCATTGCTGCGAATTCGTAGCGGCTCATCATACGGTTGCCGTTGAACATGCCGTCAGGATAACCCTCAACGATGCCTGCTGCCGCCAGACGGCCGATGTACTCGTAAGCCCAGTGGTTTTCGGGAACATCCGGGAAGAGCTTCATTCTGTCCATCTCAATCGTGCCGCCCATGCCTGCGGTCAGCTGACCTACAAGCGCGGTGAGGTTAGCTACATTCGCTCTCAGGTCCACGATTTCCTTAGCCATCGCTGTACGGGAATTGCTTACGCGTGCGGTACGGTCCAGGGAGAAGGAAATGCCTGCATTCACCATGTTCTCGCCGTTGCCGAAGGTTCCGCCTACGCTCAGCATAACCTTTTCATCCGGACGGTAGAACGCACCTACCGCAGCAGCGTTTTTGCCCTTGTAGTTGCCGTAGCCTGCTGCAAAGGTCAGCTTGTCATCAGGATCGAAATCCATCGGGTGCAGCGCTGCGAGAGCGGCAGCACCGGCACCAACCTTGTCAACGCGGCTGCCGAGGTTGTCAACACGATGATCGAGTTCATTGAAATGCTCTCTGAATTCGGCATGGTCCCTATCATTTTGTGCCTTGCTGGCGATATCGTCAATCGTCAGTCTGCGTACTTCTTCATTGTTGTAACCGTCTTTTACTACTAATGTAGCAGTTCCGGCTTCCTTATCTCTAGTAATATCAGTCAGCTGTGCATCCTTCAGTTGGCCTTCCAGCGTAACATCTCTGCTATTGTTAACATTGAGAGTAATGCTGCCATCTGCACCAATGCTACCGCCATTCACGTATCTGTCCTGAGCTTCAATTGCTTCGTTCAGCTTTTGCTCATTAAAAGTTACCGTGTAAGCGTGGTTGCCGCTCTGATTCGTATCAGGCGCTTCATTGACAGTTACAAAGCCATTGCCGTCATCTTCAACGGTAGTAATGGTGTTGGTATCGTACTGTTTTACGAAAGCCTCCATCTGTTCGCTGTTGATATCAATCGTATAAGCATGGTTGCCATCTACGCTTTCATCAGTGATTTCCAGCAGATTGGTGGCAGTTGCTACAGTTGTTACGGTGTTGGTGTCAGCAACATTTTCCAACTGATTAGTTACCCAGCTGCGGGATGCTACATCTTCTACAACCGCTTGAACGTTATTGCCTGCAGAATCATTAACCATTACCGTCAGCTTGCCATATTCATCCAGGTTTCCCTCCATGCCGGTATTAGTTGTGTTGGTATCAACAACATTTTCCAACTGACCGGTTACCCAACTGCGGGATGCTACATCTTCTACAACCGCTTGAACGTTATTGCCTGCAGAATCATTAACCTTTAACGTCAGCTTCCCATCGCCATCCAAGCTTCCTTCCATGCCGGTATTAGTTGTGTTGGTATCCTGCGCTGCCGCTGCATCCTGAATAAATCCCCTCAAAGCATCCTCGTTGATGCCAATTACGTGATGTTTATTATCAGTAGGAAGAGCCTCGTTAGCATCGACAACGGTAATGATCGCATGACCGGATTCTGCTGTAGTAACCGTATCAGTACCGCCAATGCCATTCAGCTGATTGTTTACCCACTCCTGGGAAGCGATGCCGTTTACAGAGCTTGCAAAGGTTCCACCGGCATTATCAGTAATCTCGGAAGTCAATGTGCCATTTGCAAAGGTCAATTTATTATCAACTACTTTGGTATCAGTATCAACAATACCAACTGCAACCTCTGTACCATTTTCGCGTACCAATTTATAGGTATTAACTGTTGCGCCCTGCCCTGCAGTTGCCTTTACCTCTTTAATAACCTTATCCTTTAGGCCTGCCTGGTCTCCTTCACCATAGATAGTTTTCGCCATGGTGATATCATTTGTATAGAGAGATTTGATAATTCTGTCAAATTCGCCTACAGTAATTCTGCTCATAGACTCTTTGCACTTCATTTCGGAATTGTCGCCCGTATGCACAGGATTATAGCTATTACTTGTCGGATCCCATACACGGGTATTGGTATGATAAATAAAGGGTGTGAACAATTCAATCTGCTCACCGGAGCCAATCTGTACCTGCGCATGTCCTAAATCCGTCCAAAAGTAACCCTTGTCATAATTATGAGAAGCATCATAGATATGTCCTGCAGCGTCTTTGGAAACAGACTTATCAATCGGAGACGGCGTAACAGTATCTTCGGCCCACACAGTAGTGTAACCCATCATACCCATTGCCATAATTGTCGCCAGTACGCACTTTGCCAAAGCAGTTTGCTTTCTAGTCTTTTTCATTTTCAATCCCCCTTTTCCACGCTGCGCCACAATGACGCAAGCTTAATCCTCGTTACAAAGCATTTCACTAATCAAATATAACTCAGATAAGGTGGTACTAAAATTCAAGGCCTTGAAAGTTTAGCAGTTCATCTCCTTTACCTACTTTTATTGTACGCTAATTATCTCCTTTGGTCAAACTTTCGTATTTTTAAAGAAGACATGAAAATTAAAATTCACACGTTAAGAATAATTAATTTGTAACTTTTTAAATTAGCAGGAATTATCATTCCTTTTCCTTGATATACTCTTTATTTTAACGATAATTATGAACAAAAATATGTAAAAGATTTTTGTCATAGTGGACATTTTTTTGACATACGTGTGAACTCCGCCTAGAGCAAGGCAAAGCCGCTGCTAACTGTGTGCGTCATAAAAAGACAGCGCAAACATGCTCGAAAAAGTCCATCTTCTGCGGACACTGAAAAAGCAAATCTGCGCACGCAAAAGGCCTGCCACCCTCATGGGTTGCAGGCCAATTTTTTGCTTCGCTTTTCACTTATCACTTATGTCAGCACTTCTGCCGCAAGCACTTGATGTAAACGCTTACACGTTTAGCAATGGCCTTACAGACGAAGACTTACTCAAAGTTTTTCTCTTTGAACGGGCATTCCTCTACAACCACACAACCGCGGCACAACGGCTTGCGTGCCTTGCAGATTTTACGCCCATGCCAGATAAACCAGTGATGCGCGTCACTCCACTTTTCACGCGGAATGATTTTTTCCAGCTCCTTTTCGGTAGCCAGCGGGTCCTTGCCCTTTGCCAATCCCAAACGGTGCGACACACGGAAAACATGCGTATCTACTGCCAGCGCCGGAATGTTATAGATAATGCTGGCGATAACGTTCGCCGTTTTCTGCCCCACGCCGGGTAATTCCATCAGCGTTTTGATATCATTCGGAATCACGCTGTTAAAGCGCTCCGTCAGCATATGACACATTCCCAGCAGGTTTTTGGCCTTGGCATGGTACAGACCGCAGTCGCGGATTTCCGCTTCCATTTCCTCCTGCGTCAGGGCGCCCATTTTTTCCGGCGTGTTCAGACGCGGAAACATACGCGCCGTAATCACATTTACGCGTTCATCCGTACATTGGGCCGAAAGGATTACCGCTACCAAAAGCTCGAACGGCGAATTATAATTCAGCGCCGTTTTGCTGCCCTTGTAGGTTTCCTCCAGCTTGGCCAGAATAGCTTCTCTTTGAGCCTTGCGCATCAATTGGTCAGGCTCCTTACCGGTGCAGGAATACGTCCACCGCGGTTGATGAATTTTTCAGCGCTGAACTTCTTAACGCCAAGAACAGGCGCATAACCCAGCAGACCACCGAATTCAACGCGGTCGCCTACGTCCTTACCCGGAACAGGAATCAGACGTACTGCAGTAGTTTTATTGTTAATCATACCGATAGCAGCCTCATCGGCAATAATTGCGGAAATAGTAGCTGCAGTGGTATCTCCAGGAATAGCAATCATATCAAGGCCAACGGAGCATACGCAGGTCATAGCTTCCAGTTTTTCCAAAGACAGAGCGCCGCGTTCTACCGCAGCAATCATGCCTGCATCCTCACTTACGGGGATAAACGCACCGCTCAGGCCGCCAACATAGCTGGAAGCCATCAGGCCGCCCTTTTTAACTGCGTCGTTCAGCATAGCCAAGGTAGCAGTAGTGCCGGGGCCGCCGCAGCTTTCCAGACCAATTTCCTCCAGAATATGCGCAACACTGTCGCCGATTGCCGGAGTCGGAGCCAAGGACAGATCGATAATGCCGAACTGGGTATTCAGGCGGCGTGCAGCCTCCTGTGCTACCAGCTGGCCAACGCGGGTAATCTTGAAAGCAGTTTTCTTAATAGTTTCGGCAACCATACCGATATCGCCGTCACGTACCTGCTCCAGTGCGTATTTAACAACGCCCGGTCCGCTTACGCCAACATTGATAACGCTTTCCGGTTCGGTTACGCCGTGGAAGGCACCTGCCATGAACGGGTTATCAGGCACAGCGTTGCAGAATACTACCAGCTTAGCGCAGCCGATTGCATCACGGTCAGCAGTACGCTCGGCAGCAGCCTTTACCACCTCGCCCATTTGTTTTACAGCATCCATATTGATACCACATTTGGTAGAGCCAACGCTTACGGAAGAGCAAACAATATCGGTAACTGCCAATGCTTCCGGAATAGACGCAATCAGATTGCGGTCGCCCTTGGTATAGCCCTTGTCAACGAGAGCGGAAAAGCCGCCGATGAAGTTAACGCCAACCTGCTTGCCTGCGTTATCCAAAGCCTGTGCCAGCAGTACATAATCGTTGCTGTCGCAGCTTTCGCCAACCATGGAAATCGGTGTTACGGAAATACGCTTGTTGATGATGGGCACTCCCAGCTCAACCTCGATATCCTCACCTGTTTTTACCAGATGCTCTGCCTTGCGGCAAATCTTATCATAAATCTTCTGCGCTGTTACCTTGATATCCGGATGACCGCAATCACGCAGGCTGATGCCCATGGTGATAGTACGCACGTCCAGCTTGTTTTGGGTAATCATGCGCGTAGTTTCTAAAATATCGTCAGTATTGAATAACATGACAGCCTCCTATATACGATGCATTGCGCTGAAAATTTCTTCGCTCTGCAGACGGATTTCTACGCCGATTTCTTCGCCCAAAGCAGCCATTTTGTCGCGTGCTTCGGCAATGGGCACATTAGCCTCTGCCATATCAGCAATCAGCACCATATTAAAAAAGCCTTGCATAATATTTTGGTTGATGTTGATGATGTTAATATTCATTTCTGCTAAAGCATTGCTCACCTTAGCGGTAATGCCTACCTTATCCTTGCCTACGATAGTTAAAACAACTCGCATATCTGCGTCCTCCTTCAAAATAAATTAAGAGCAGCACTCATAGTACTGCTCTTATTGTATCACATCTTTGATATTCTGTGTTGTATACATAAAGAAGGCGCTTATTTTTTCGCCTCATACTTTGGCTTGGGGAACTTCATGATGAACTCCGTCCCCTGCCCCACAGTGCTCACCACGCGTATGCTGCCGCCATGGAAGCCGACGCCGTGCTTGACGATGGAAAGACCAAGACCAGTACCCTCAATCGCCTTATGACGGCTGCGGTCGACACGGTAAAAGCGTTCGAAAATATGCGGCAGCTCGCTACCGGGAATGCCCATACCGGTATCGGCAACGCTCACAGTATACTTATTTTCTCCTTTGCTCAGGCGCAGCGTAACCTCACCGCCGGGATGATTATACTTCAGACCATTATCCAACAGATTGAAGAAAATTTCCTCCATCAGCGAAGAAATACCCAACAGCTTGCTGTCGCCGCCGGTGCTGTCAACAAGCTGCAGGCTGACCTGCAATCTGCCTGCCTTATCCTTCAGGCGTGCCAGAGCACTCTGCGCCACATCCTGCAGCGTAAATTCCTCCATCATATCATGCGTCAGCTCATCGAGCTTCGACAGCTGCATGATGTCATCAATCAAACGCAGCAGATTGTGCGCCTCATCGTTGATTTTCTGCAGAAAGCGCTTGGTATCCTCCGGCTTCACCAGGCCGCTGAGCATAATTTCCGAATAGCCCAGCACCGACTGCAGCGGTGTCTTCAGCTCATGCGAAACGTTAGCCGAAAACTCACGGCGGATTTTTTCCGAAGCAGTACGCGCCGTCACATCCATAATCAGCAGCACAAAGCCCTTATCGGTAATTCTGCTGCCGTTGAGCTGATAATAGCTGCTGCCGCGGTTGATTACCAGGCGGCCCTTGCCATCCTGCTCAATTTGGGTCAACAGCTGACGGATTTCGTCACTGTCATCAAGCATAAAAAAGCTCGTTCCCAAAAGCTCCTGCTTTTCCTTGCCGAAGAATTTTACAGCACTTTTATTAATCGATTCGATTTCCCAAACCGGATTAAGGAACAGCATACCTTCATCCATATTATTGGTTACGGCCTTCAGCTCCTGTTTTTTATTTTTATAGCGGCGCATTTCCTTCTGCAGCTTTTCCTGCTGCAGCTCAAAATACTCCACAATCGGCTTCAGCTCAGGGTAAACTACAGCTTCCGAATCAGGCTGCTCCAGATTGAGCTTTTCCAAGGGCTGCAGTATTCTGGCGGTAATTGTTTTGGCTGCCCAAAAGGCACCGCACAAAACTGCCAGCGCCAGCAGCACAAAGTAACCAAGAATTATTTTATACTGTTGAAAAACAGCGTCATTCGTGCGCGAAAGGCGCAGGACATTGCCGTCCGGCAAGCGCACGGCATAGTACAGAATGTTTTTGCCCAAGGTTTCGGACGCACGCTGGCTGCGGCCCTCACCGCCTTTCAGTGCTTCCTGCACCTCCTCGCGCTGCAGATGGTTCTCCATTGATTCTGCGTCAGCATAATTGTCATACAAGGCGTGCCCGTCCGGTGCAATCAGCGTTACGCGGTCGGCAAGCTGCAAGCGCTGCAGCTCGCTCACCGGCACATTGCCCTCTCCGTCGGCCACAATCAGCAGATTAGCCTCACGCTTAAGGCTGGCGAAGCTGTCCTGCGTAATATATTGGCAGGAAACCCAGAAGAATAGCAGCAAAACAAGGCCTACCGCTGCCCCTGTCAGCAGCAATATACTGCGAAAAAGCCTCTGCTTCATTTTACGGCCGCCATTCTGTAGCCAACGCCACGGATAGTTTCAATCAGCTCGCCTGCATCGCCCAGCTTTTGGCGCAGAGTACGGATATGTACATCAACGGTACGGGTTTCACCGCTGAATTCATAACCCCAGATATCGTTAAGCAGCTTATCGCGCGAAAACACAATGCCCGGATGCTGCAAAAACTTGCGCAGCAGCTCGTATTCCTTCAGCGTCAGCACAACCTCGCTGCCATTCACGCTCACCTTATGCTCCAGCTGGTTGACCTCCAGCCGGCCGATGCGGATTATTTCTCCCTCATCCTCGCCGGGGCGTGGTGCTGCACAGCGGCGCAGCACAGCCTTGATGCGCGCCACCATCTCCAGCATACCGAAGGGCTTGGCGATATAGTCATCGGCACCGCTGTCCAGACCCTTGACCTTATCGAACTCCGAGCCCTTGGCTGTAGCCATAATCACAGGTATATTCACATAACGTTTATCGGCACGCAAACGTCTTAATATGCTAACGCCATCCTCATCCGGCAGCATAATATCCAAAACAATCAGCTCCGGCACCTGCTTTTCCAGCAAAGCGAAAAGCTCTCTGCCGCTACCACAGCCCTGTGCCTCCATGCCTACGGACTGCAGGGTATAAACCTCCAGCTCGCAAATATTTTGTTCATCCTCCACACAGAAAATCATGCAAAACACCACCAATCAATACTCTTTCGCTATAATTATATACGCAAATCAGAAAAAATGCCTGTAAAATTTAGGTAAAAAATTTAACAGGAGTAAAAAAGCCCGGCAGCATCACTTGGTAATACTGTCGGGCAGTGTTGAGTTTTTTGGGGAA
>UMAX01022884.1_pt1 | contig 14955 bp, 9 predicted proteins | sample 1963821 | NCBI WGS metagenome assembly UMAX01 (sample SAMEA4835927, study PRJEB28245) | human gut metagenome | biome: gut microbiome; material: fecal sample | place: Denmark | collected 2008 | reverse complement strand
CCCGGAGGAACAGACTGGTGGGACGAAGTAATCAACAAAACTGCTTTAGTGCAAAATTACTCACTCAATATCTCCGGTGGTTCAGACAAACTGGTTTATAACCTGAGTATGGGTTACTACCGTAACAATTCACAATATGACTATGGTTATTGGGACAAAATCAACGCACGCCTTAATACAGAATATACATTTAATAAATATGTAAAAATGGGTTTCGACATTGCCCCACGTGTAGAATCATGGGATGATACCCCCGATCTTTTTTCAGCTGCCATGTCTATGGACCCCACAACTCCTATATTCAAGCCGGAAGATCAATGGGTGGATAACGAATTCAATAACTATCAGCGTTCTTACAACAACCAAGAGTGGAACCCTGCCGGTTCATTGGCTCGCCAAAATTCCCACTCCCGTGAAATGGGTACAATTGTAAATACTTATTTACAGATAAACCCTATTCAAAAACTGACCCTGCGCACGCAGTTCGGCGCTAATGCACACTTCCGCCGTACAGACAAATTCACTCCTGAATTCTATATTGATGCTTTGGAACAATCTACATTAAGTAATGTTTCCCGTGAAATGCAGGAATGGCTTGATTGGAACTGGACTAATACTGCTACTTACATCACGACTTTTGCAGAAAAGCATAATATTAATGTAATGGGTGGCTTTACAGCTGAACGCTTTGCTGAATTCCAATCAAAAGCCTCACGTGACGATGTTCCTAATAATATGGATCAAATGCAGGAAGTAAATGCCGGTACACAAAACCAAAAGTCAGAAGGTAAAACTGCTTACAGCACATTAGTATCTTATTTAGGACGCGTGATGTATAACTATGACAATCGTTACTATCTAACAGCTTCTATTCGTGCAGATGGTTCTTCTCGTTTCCCCAAAGGAAACAAATATGCCATCTTCCCTTCTGTTTCTGCTTCATGGCGTATCATCAGTGAAAGTTTCATGCAAGACCAGAAGATTTTCAGTAACTTGAAATTACGCGGAGGTTGGGGACGTGTAGGTAATCAAAACATAGATAATGATGCTACGCTGACTTTGTTAGGACAATCTGATTATGTATTCGGTACAGCTCCAGGACGTGTTTCAGGTACTATGGTATCAGGCGTTGGCAATAATTTGCTAAAATGGGAAACAGTAGAAGACTGGAACGTAGGTGTGGATATGTCCTTCCTTGACTCCCGTCTAGACATGACCTTTGAGTATTTCCAAAAGAAATCTTCTGATATGCTCTATCAGAAACAAAATATCTTCGCCATCGGATACCCCGACTGGAACAGTACAGTATGGATGAATATAGGTAGTATGAAAGCTAGCGGTTGGGAATTAAGTCTGAACAGGCACGACAAAGTAGCAGACTTCCGATATAATGTGGGATTGAACCTTTCCGCAGTGAAAAATAAAGCTGTTAAATTCTCCGGTGACGGTCCTATCCAAACTGGAGGTTTCAACAGCGACCAAATTATCCGTAATGAAGACGGTGGCTTGATTTCACGCTTCTACGGCTACGTAGCCGATGGTATTTTCCAAAATTGGGATGAAGTTTATGCTCACACCAACGAAAATGGCAAGCTGGTACAATCCAATGCCCAACCCGGTGACATTCGCTTTAAGGATTTGAATCATGACGGAGTTCTAGATGAAAATGATAAAACATGGATCGGTAACCCATATCCCGATTTGATGGTAGGTTTGAACTTGGGTTTCAGCTATAAAAACATCGATTTCACAGCCAACTTCTATGGTACATTCGGTAATGATATTTTCAATAAGACCAAAGGTTTATACTCCGGCGTAAGTGGGCAAAACGTTTGGGCAGGTACATTGCAGAAAGCATGGCATGGCGAAGGAACCAGCAACGATATTCCTCGTCTGTCCTACAATGATTTGAATCAGAATTACACACGCGTTTCAAGTTTCTTTGTAGAAGACGGCTCTTATATGCGTTGCAAACTATTACAAGTGGGTTACACACTCCCCAAGAAGTGGTTGAACGGAACCGAATTGCGTCTCTCATTGTCGGCTCAAAATCCTTTCACTATCACCAGCTACTCAGGTATGGATCCTGAACGTCCACAGATTGGTAAAGATGGCAGTGTAATTGAAACCGGTATTGACGGCATCGCTTATCCTAACCCACGTACTTTCTTATTTGGAATTGATTTAAAATTTTAACCCTCAAGGTATAAACCATGAAAAAGATATTAACAATATTAACAATGATTGCCTCGCTGACATTCACTTCTTGTGAGGATTTCCTAACAGAGGAAGTGCGCGGGCAACAAAATTTGGATACTTATTTCCAAAGTGCAGAAGAAGCCGAAGCATTTATTACTGGTTGTTACCAGGCCATTACTTTTGGCGGATGGTGGAATATCAACACAGTATGGTTGCTTTCCGAGATGTGTAGTGATGACGGTTGGATGGGCAATACCAGCCAAAGTCAAAGTGACTATATTTCTTTGGCCCACTATCAAGGTACCGGACAAAGCAATGGTGCCATCTCCAACTTTTGGCAGTATCGATACAAAGGCATTCTACGTTGCAATATCGCAGTGGAACGCATTTCACAAGCTGATTTCTCAGATGAAGAAATGAAGAACCGACTTGTAGCCGAAGCACGTTTTCTCCGTGGATACTTCTATTTTGAACTTGTGAAGAATTTTGGTGGTGTGCCTCTCATTACAGGCTTCCTGTTGCCCGAAGAAATACAAGGTATTACCCGCGCTTCGGCCGAAGATGTATATAAGTTCATTGAAGATGATTTAAAAGCCGCTGCTGATGTGTTGCCACAACGTAGTCAATATGCTGCTACAGATATGGGACGCGCTACCCGTGGAGCTGCATTAGGCCTATTGGGAAAGGTTTACCTCTACCAAAGCAAATGGCAAGAGGCACATGATGTATTGAAAACAGTCATCGACGAAGGTGAATATAAATTACTCGACAACTTCGGTGATGTATGGGATGTTGACCATAACAATAGCGAAGAAAGTCTGTTTGAAGTACAATATATGTATGATGGAACTTATGCATTGGGTGGTTCTTTGACTGTTATTACCGGTGCCCGTAGTGGTCCCGGCGACGGATGGTCTTGGGGACAGCCAACCGCTAACCTTGAACAAGCCTACATCGATGCAGGAGATACAGAACGTTTACGTTGGACTATCATTAAAACCGGTTGTACAGAAATTGCCGGAGAGAATAACTTCGACAAGTTCGTTGAAAACAACACAAAAATCGCCAATTATAAAGATTATATCGAAAAGTACGGTTGGGATCCCGAATGTTATATTATAGATCCGTCACAACATAAATCAGCACGTATTGTCCGGAAGTATTTTGTACCTATTGAAAAACGTCCGGAAGTATACAATATCGACAAAATTCCATTAGATCATCGTATCTTACGCTATGCAGATGTATTGTTGATGTATGCTGAAGCCTGCAACGAATTGGGCGAAGATGGTACAGCACGTACCTATCTTAATGAGGTACGGAATCGTGTAAAATTACCTGCTGTCACATCCAGTGGAAACGAGCTTCGCAAAGCTATCCGGCTAGAACGTCGTTTGGAACTGGCATGGGAACAAAACAGAATCTATGATATCCGCCGTTGGACAGATGACAATGGCAAGAAAATGATTTGTAACCTGATGGGAGCAAACGGTACATTTGTAAAATACAATACAGATCCCGCTACCCGCGACATTTACGAATGGGAAAATCAAGGTGAGGCAAGTGATAAAGGAATCAGCTTCAACGAAAACCGGGATATGGTATTCCCGATACCTTTATATGAGATTACAATGTCTAATGGTTCTATCACCCAAAATCCGGGCTGGAATTAATCATTTTCCAAAAAGAACAGATTGTTACAGGAATTAAACATTCAATAGGTCTTTATATTCTGTCGCGGATAGTTTGCTAGGATTATCCGCGACTATTTTTTAATCCATCTAAAACAATGAAACTAAAATATATTTTTACTCTTCCACTGTTCTTTTCTACTGTAGCCTGCAGTGACGATTCTCCCCAAACACCGGATACATCGGGGCAACCGGACAGCAGCATAAACGTAGAAAAAACAGTAACCATAGATGCCGGACAATCTTTTCAGACTCTGACAGGATTTGGCGCATCAGATTGTTGGGCACCTGCCTTCGTAGGAAAAAGCTGGATAACGAATCGTGACAAAATCAGTGAACTGCTATTCTCTTCTGAAATACAATCAGGACAACCTAAAGGTATAGGACTCTCCATGTGGCGTGTGAATCTAGGTGGTGGCAGTGCAGAACAAGGTGAAGCAAGTGGAATAGAAGACAAATCACGCAGAGCAGAATCTTATCTGACTGATGACTTAACATTAGACTGGACACGCTGTAAAGGGCAGCGCTACTTCTTGCAGCGCGCCAAAGAGTTTGGTTGTCAGAGTATAGTACTTTTCAGCAATACCCCTCCTGTACAATATACCTCCAACGGAAAAGGATTCTCCAATAGCGGAGGAGTTTCTAATTTGAAGGATGAATGTTATACGGACTTTGCCAGATACATGTCAGATGTAGCAAAATACTATGTAAACGAAGGATATCCAGTGACACATATCTCACCAGTTAACGAACCCCAATATAATTGGGACAGCGGCCAGGAAGGCAGCGGATGGACTAATGATGAAGTAGCCAGACTTATACGTGAATTGGATACCGCCATCACTTCTGCCGGTCTTTCTATTGATATTCTTCCAGGGGAATCTGGAGATTATGAATATCTCTACAAATTTAAGAATGATGCCGCCCACAGTAACGTACTTTCAGCATTTTTCACACCTGGAACTTCCACCTATATAGGCAACCTGACTCATGTAAAGAAACTTATCTGCGGCCACAGCTACTGGACAGATGGCACATGGGATGGTATGCGTAATGTCCGGAAACAACTGGCCCAAGCAGCCCAACAATATGATGTAGAAATATGGCAAAGTGAGTGGAGTATGTTAGGCGACGGATACAGCTCTTCCGAGTTTATAGGCTATGACCAAGCAACCGAAATGGACATTGCACTTTATATGTCAAAAGTAATACACAATGACCTAACTATAGCAGGAGTTTCCTCCTGGAGTTACTGGACCTCAATGGATATCCCCCGCTGGGGACACAAAAACCGCTTCTTACTGATTTCACTGGAACCCTCCGATGGAGTTTATGGGGATATAGAGAAAGAAGGCACTTATAAAGCTACTCCCACACTTTGGGTATTAGGTAACTACAGCCTATTCATCCGACCGGGTTATCGCCGTATCATGCTTAACATGAATGAATCATCCAGTTTCTTCGGGTCAGCATGGATTTCACCGAAAAAAGATAAAATTGTTGCTGTTTATACCAATCTATCAGAAAAAGGAGTCCGGCTAAACGAAATTCATAAAGAATGGGTAAGTGAAATAAGCTCCATCACTACTTATACAACAACAAATAACAAAAATTTGCAAGAGGTACACGTCACGGCAGACCAACAAGTAATTGTGCCTTCGGAAAGTGTTACAACTGTCATTTATAATCTGAAATAATCCCTCAACTTTATGAAATACAAAGCATTATTATTCTCTTTATTTGCAACAGCAAACCTGTTTGCTCAACATCCTGCCATTCACTTTGAAATAGAAACAGACCAACCCTGTCAAACCATGGACTATTTCGGAGCATCAGACTGTTGGAGCATGCAATTTATCGGCTTATGGCCGCAAGAAAAACAAAACCAAGTAGCCGACTGGCTGTTCAGTACGGAAAACCATGAAAACGGACAACCTAAAGGAATCGGCTTGTCTTTATGGCGTTTCAATGTAGGAGCCGGAAGTGCGGAACAAGGAGAAGCCAGCCAGATAGCCTCTCCCTGGATGCGTGCCGAATGTTTCCTTCAGGCAGATGGTAACTATAATTGGAATAAACAACAAGGGCAGCGCAACTTCCTGCGTCTGGCAAAAGAACGGGGTGTAAACAAATTTTTGGCATTTCTTAATTCACCTCCCGTATATTTCACACAAAACGGTCTTGCCACCAACACAGGCCGTGGAGGAACCTTAAACTTAAAGGAAGAGCATTATAAGAATTTTGCCCGTTTTCTTGCCAATGTCATAAAAGGGGTGGAGAAACACGATGGAATCAAGTTCAATTACCTCTGTCCATTCAATGAACCCGATGGGCATTGGAACTGGATTGGCCCCAAACAAGAAGGTACACCGGCTACCAACCGCGAAATAGCCCGTGCCATACGCCTCATCAGTAAAGAGTTCGTAAATAACCAAATTGACACACAGATTCTAGTCAATGAGTCCTCTGACTATCGTTGTATGTTCGATACTCACATGACTAATTGGGAACGGGGGTATCAAATCCAGTCTTTCTTTAATCCGGACAGTACAGCCACCTATCTGGGTGATACTCCCAATGTTCCCCGGCTGATGGTAGGGCATAGTTATTGGACTAATACTCCTCTGAATAATTTACACGATATCCGTTGTCAATTAAAAGATACTTTAGACAAGTATAAGGTGGATTTCTGGCAGACAGAAACCTGTATCATGGGCAATGACGAAGAAATCGGCGGAGGCGGAGGATATGACTTCACCATGAAGACAGCATTATATGTAGCACGGATCATTCATCATGACATTGTATATGCAGGTGCTCGCAGTTGGCAATGGTGGCGATCTATCGGTGGAGATTATAAGGACGGATTAATCCGTGAGTATAGTGATCCGACTTTTCTGAATGGTGAGGTGAAAGACTCCAAATTAATGTGGGCTTTGGGAAACTACAGTAGATTTATACGCCCGGGAGCTGTTCGGAAAGCAATTATAGCCAAAGACAACCAAGGGAAAATCATTCCTGAAGGCGATACAGATGTAACCGGACTAATGTGTTCAGCATACCAAAATACAGACGGAAAGGAGGTTTTCGTTATGATTAATTATGCAGCGGAAGATAAAGAGTTTACTTTCTATCAGCGTAACGGAATTATAAAAAACTGGAAAATCTATCGTACTTCGGATAAAGATGGAGAGAATCTTCTACCGGTGGGAAGCATCAAAAACCATGAAAAAGTTGTGATTCCGGCACGTTCCATTATTACGTTGGTCACTCAATAATACTCCAATATATAAAGAAATAAGGTTGGCTCTTTGTGAAGAGTTCAGCCTTATTCTCTTCTTAAAATACATTTCGGTTCTCAATCCTTCCTTTTTATACTGCTTTCCCTCACCTGCAAACAAGTAGGAATAATGATTTGCCTGATTTTTTTATCTCCCTTAATCTTATCAATCAACATCTGACATGCGGCTTCCCCCATCTTATAAGTCTGATGCGAGACGGCCGAAAGGCGAGGCACTACATAATTGGCATGTTGCTCATCTGTATACCCAATAAGCGCTATATCCTGAGGAATACGAAGATTATGATTTCTAATCACTTCCATAGCGGCAAATGCCAATGTATCATTCATGGCAAGAATTGCATCGGGAGGCTCCGGAAGCGATAATAAAATTTCTGTAGCTATTTTCCCTTCTTCAAAATCAATTTTCCGACACACAACCAAATCTTTCTCAATAGGTATCTTATTTTCCCTTAACGCTTCAAGGTAACCATGTTTTCTCTTTCTTACTATATCCAGATGGTTTGCACCACCGATAAAAGCAATCCGTTTGCTTCCATGATCCAACAAGTGCTGTGTCGCCATCTGAGCAGAATATACTCCATCAGCCACTACCGTAGAAAAACGGTCAGGCATGCAAACACGATCAAATAGAACAAGCGGCATATTCATATCATCCAAACTCAACCAATGGGCATAATCTGTTGTTTCTTGAGATAAACAACCTATAATACCTTCCACATGCATATTGACCAAATTCTCAATATTTCTTTTCTCATGGTCGTATGACTCATGGGAAGTCGTGATGATAACAAAATAGCCGTTTGCTATAGCGGTATCTTCTATACCACTTAAAATAGACGCAAAGAAATGAGTAACAATATCAGGTACAATTACTCCAATGGTACGGGGAGTATTTTTCCGGAGACTCATAGCAAAAGGATTGGGGTGATAATTCATCTCTTTTGCCAATTTTTGAGCTTTAATACAAAGTTCCCGACTGATTTCGGGACTATTTTTCAAGGCACGGGATACTGTAGGTATGGATACACCTAATATCTGTGCCAAATCTTTCAATGAAGTACGTCTCGATTCTGCCATATCAATGCTGTAAACGGTGATTCACCTACAAAGAAAGCATATTCTCACCAATATACATACAAAGAGTGCATTTTTTAGTGATAAGATTAGTGGTAAATACTGCGATATGCACCCACTATTCACCACCAACCACTTATCACTAATAAATCGTTCCGCGCATCCGGTCTTCGAATGCAGCTAAAGCAGCCTTGGCGCCTTCCCCCATTGCTATAACTATCTGTTTATAGGAAACATCCGTTACATCTCCGGCAGCATAGATACCTTTTACAGAGGTCCGGCCATTTTTATCAGTCAGAATTTCACCCATGAGGTTCGTTTCCAGCAATTCTTTAAACAAAGTGCTATTGGCAGTCAAACCTATTTGGACAAAAATACCATCCAAGGCAAAGATCTCTTCTTTTTCGGATGAACGGTCTTTCTTTATAAGCCCCACCACTTTATCACCGTTTCCTAACACCTCTACCGTTTGAGTATTAGTAATAATATCCACATTGGGCAGGCTTTTAGCTTTCTCCTGCAAAACAGTATCCGCTTTCAAAGTATCCATGAATTCGAATACAGTCACTTTGGAACAGACTCCCGCCAAATCAATAGCAGCCTCAACCCCGGAGTTTCCACCACCTATGACTGCTACTTCCTTATCTTTATAAAATGGTCCGTCACAATGAGGACAGAAAGCAACTCCATGACCGATGTATTTTTCTTCACCGGGAACATTCAATTTTCTCCAATTCGCCCCGGTAGCAATGATCAATACGGGAGCCTTATACGTTTCTCCACCTTTCACAGACAACACTTTCATGCCCTCTGCCACTTCCACTTTCTCTATCCGGCGATTTTCTAAAATATCAATATGATATTCCGCCAAATGTTTTTTCAGATCCTGGGCCAACTGTTTACCGGTAGTCTGAGGCACAGATATCAAGTTCTCAATCCCCATCGTTTCATTGACTTGTCCACCAATACGCTCTGCTATTATTGCTACTTTCAACCCTTTACGAGCCGAGTAGATAGCAGCTGTCGCACCGGCAGGACCAGCACCGGCTACCAGTACATCATATTCTTTTGTCTCAACAGCTTCCAATTCCACCGAACCGTAACGGGCTTCCAGCTTCTCCAACAGATCCCCCATACTGCTACGCCCCACATGAATCTGTTCACCATCAGCAAATACAGTAGGAACGGCCTGTACTTTCATTCGTTCTACTTCTTCTTCATTTATAGATCCATCTACTGCCTCATGGCGTATCTGACCATTCAGAAGTACCATCATATTCAAAGCTTGAACCACATCGGGACAATTGGTACAGGTGAGAGACAAATAGGTGGTCAAACTAATCGGCCCCTGTAACGCCTTGATACGTCTGGTAATAAACTCGTCCGGAAAATTCTTTCCTTTGCCGTCAGCATTCAGAACAGCCATCAACAAAGAAGTAAATTCATGACCACCAGGTACGGCACGAAATGTGATTCCCGTATCCTTTCCTTCTTTTAAAAGGATAAACTTCAGCCCTTCACTATCCTGCAACCGACAGGAAAGTTTATCCGAACAGGAAGCCACTTCTTCCAACAAGTCCACCAACTCGGCACGACTTTCGTGCTGAGGGTGGACAAAGATGTCAAAAGTATAGTGCGCTTCCAATTGGGCAAAAAGACCTTTTAACTGATCTTTTATCGCACTATCTAACATGAGTTCTATATTTTAAATTTTACCTACCAAATCAATACTCGGTTTCAAGGTCTCAGCACCTTTCTTCCATTTAGCAGGACAAACCTCACCATCATGAGTGGCTACAAACTGGGCAGCTTCTACCTTACGAAGAAGTTCATCAGCATTACGCCCGATGCTGTTGTCCTGAATTTCAGCTAATTTGATCTTGCCTTCGGGATTCACTACAAAAGTGCCACGATAAGCCATACCGTCTTCTTCAATCATCACACCAAATGCACGCGACAAAGCACCTGTAGGATCTGCCAACATCGGATAAGTGATTTTGCGGATACTTTCAGACGCATCATGCCATGCTTTATGAACGAAATGTGAATCGGTGCTTACAGAATATACTTCCACTCCCATTGCTTTGAACTGATTATACTTTTCAGCAATATCTACAAGTTCGGTAGGGCATACAAACGTAAAGTCAGCAGGATAGAAGAAGAAAATAGCCCATTTACCTTCAATATCTTTATTAGTTACGGTTTTAAACTCTCCATTATGGAATGCCTGAACTTTAAATTCAGGAACTTGTGAATTAATAATTGGTTCCATACTCTTTTTATTTTTAAATTAAAACTGATTTTTAAATTGTAATTATTACATTTGCAAAGGTAGCCGACTTCAGCACCTTCCACAATACCTAATTATTAGGATTATATAGAACAAGATTCATCATAAATAGGTATTGGACAAACGATTTTTTAAGTGAATTTTGCATGTAATTAAAAGGATGCTAAATGTTTTAACAACAATAGTTTCCGCCAGGGAACTTAATCGGTAAACACAGTACGTTAGAACTGCGCTATGGCGACAAAACCATCATTGCTCCGGCACTGATTGCTTTCCGGTGATATTCTTAAAAAAAATATAAAAGCCTCCTGACTTCTGTCTGTCCTTTAAAGGTTTTATGTACTTTTGTACCGCTTAAAACAAAAAACAATCAATAAAAATGGACGATTCAATACCACGAACGTGCAATAGTATTAACTGATCCGACAGGGCAATCACTACTCTGAATGCCTCTGAACGGATATAAACGAACGAAAGGAGGCAATAAGATGAGAAAATATCTTTATTGTGAGAATGGCTTTGTAGAAAAGCCACAATGGATGCCAAACTGCTGGGTGAATGTAGAATGCCCCGACCAAAGTGATTTTGAGTTTCTGACTAAAGAATTAAAAGTTCCCGAAGCTTTTTTAGAGGACATCGCCGATATGGATGAACGTCCGAGAACGGATACGGAAGACAACTGGCTACTGACCATTATCCGAATCCCCCTGCAACAACAGGGAAGCATCCCTTATATCACTATCCCCATCGGTATCATTACAAATAATGAAATCATTGTTACCGTGTGTTATCACTCCACTGAAATGATTCCTGATTTTATTGACCACACCCGACGTAAAGGAATCATTGTGCCTAATAAATTTGAATTGATTTTACGGTTAATTTACTCATCTGCCGTATGGTTCTTGAAATATCTGAAACAAATAAACAATGATGTAGCTGCCGCAGAAAAAGAATTGGAAAGGAGCATACGTAATGAGGACCTGCTCAGATTGATGAAACTACAAAAAACATTGGTTTATTTCAATACGTCCATTCGTGGAAATGAGGTGATGGTAGGTAAATTGCAAAGTATCTTCCAGGAAAAAGATTATCAAAACCGCGATTTGGTAGAAGATGTAGTCATTGAATTAAAACAAGCATATAACACGGTTAATATCTACAGTGATATCTTAACCGGAACCATGGACGCATTTGCTTCCATCATATCCAACAATGTGAACACCATCATGAAACGCATGACCAGTATTTCCATCATTCTGATGGTACCCACATTAATAGCTAGTTTCTATGGAATGAATGTAGATGTACATGTAGATGCATTACCACATGCTTTTAGTTTTATTATTTTGGCGTCCATCACATTATCTGCGTTGGCTTTTGTTATTTTCAGAAAGATAAAGTGGTTCTAAAAAATCCTGTAACAATATCATATGACCTGTCATTCACGACAACAGGTCATATGATAAAATTCTTTTCGCCCCCTAATCTTATAACAAAGATATTCAACTTACTCTTACTTTCTTTCTCCAAATACGTTTTATCCATAAATAGTATCCTGTCAATGGCAAGGTGGCTCCTATCAAAGCTGCTATAAACGTCAGTAAACGGGTAAGCATACCGCCCCAACTACCAACATGTACAGAATAGATCCATCCGCGAATCTTTCCAACCTTCTCAGCATCTTTATATAAAACTACCTCATCAATCTTACCTGTATGAGGATTGAATTTATAACGGTCGGAAGCACGTTGATTACCGAAGGTATTGAAAGAGACATTTGCTGCCCCATCTGATAAGGTTATCTGTTTGTAGCCGGGATTATTCAGGGCTAATTGTTCATAAACTTGTTGCCAACAAACATAGGACGAAGAATGAGAAACATTCTTTCCGGATTGGTCGCCGCCTTTCCCCCCACGCCGGGTCACCCCACCATGAGCACCTCCCTGCTGTACTTCCACGCCAAACACTTTATAGAAACCTGTCCGATACCATCCAAAAGACCATGTTAGCCCGGTAAGGGCCATAGCCAACAAAAAAAACAGCGCATACATACCACCTGCAACATGCAGGTCATACCAAAATCTTCTAAAGCCCCTGCCGACAGATATTCTTAAACTATTTTTCAAGGCTTTTCGTGTACGAGGCCACCAGATAACGATACCCGATATCAAAACCACGACAAACAACAGGGTGCTGACACCTACAATCATTTTTCCCCAGAAGGCTCCGCCATCCGCTTTCATACTGTCCAACAGCCAGCGATGCAGCCTGAACATAGTCACAAAAAATGCAGGACGTTCATATTTACCTTTAATCTCACCAGTATATTGATCCACATACATGAAAGCACGACGAGGCTTGGACAAATTCACCTGCCAAGCACGTTCCGGGTCAGAGAAAACATTGATTCCTGTGACAGACACACTGTCGGGTAACATGAGTTCTACCTCTTCCAATAATCGATCAACAGGAAGTGAAACTGCCTCTACCTTTTTTACATAATAAAGTTCATGCCTGACCAGTTCCATCACTTCATTTTCAAAAACCAACATGGCTCCCGAGAAGCAAATCAAGGAAATGATTAACCCGAAAGGAACAGAAAGCCAAAGATGTATTTGGCGAAATATTTTCTTCATAAAATCTTCGATACGATTCATAAAAAGAGTCTGCATAAGCACATACTACCCGCAGACTCCCATTATATTATTACAATACTCAGTTCTGAGGTTGCAGTTTACCAACGCCACTGATTTGTGTCGCTTCTATAGAAACACCCTTTGTCGCTACCGCACCAACCGGATCTATTTTATAAATAGACGGATATCCTTCTGTTGTAGTTACAGCCATATAGGCATATCCATTCTCCACATACGGAGTATTACCAAAGCCGGAGATCAAATCGGCAGAAGGCAAACCGGTTACATAAGTCAGTTTTCCGGTTTCTCCTTTATATATTGCTAACTGATTAGCTGTGAAACCAGTTTCAGTCAAGGAACGATCATACATCAACAACAAGAAATAATCTCCCGTAATATGCCAACAACGAATGAAAGATTTACCTCCGGTCTGCGCTTCGATACTATAATAATAATCAGGATCAAACTCTTCCGTTCCAGCCTTTATACGTACTACTCCGGCATCCAAGGTAGTCTGCTGGCGTTTATCAGCCATTGTTTTGGCATAACTAGGAGAAAATACATAAATATCACCATTATCTGCCGCCCAAATCGTTTGATAATACTGTGATTTAAAACGCCCGCAAGCATAACTGATCTTATCTGTTTCTATGATTTTTTTATTTGTCAGCGTTTCATCATCAAAAATAGCCACCCAGCATTTATTGGGATATTGCGTCCATTGCAATTCACCTTTTTTATAACTGCTGCTGTTGGAACCACCATCTTCTGTCTTTACCAAATCCTCATTGCCGGGAAGTATCCACTTTCCCCCGTCAGTAGCCGAACCATATTGACTTAACCCCATTGGAATAGCAGCGCTATACAGTTTATTATTTCGTTCCAATATGCCGGCCAATGTTACATATTCTCCATTTCCCAAGAAGTTTTCGGACATATAAGCCTTATTTTGAGTATCATTCGTGGTAAATGTTTCAGCAGATACGTCCAAATAAGAAAGCAAAAACATTTTTGGTAAATATCCATTCTCATCAGCATACGCAGTGGGTCCGTCACCGGTAGACGAGGTCATGATATATTTATCATAAATACCGTAAGTAGTAAATCTCTTTACGGCAAACTCCCCCGAACGAGCCTTTACTTCATTATTTGAATCCATGATATAAGAACGGGTCGTACCTGCATTCCCTTGATTATAAGTCAGCGCATAAAGATATTGATTCTTGTAAAACACCCATTGAGTTGCACCATCATTCACAAGACCATTATTCACTGTAGAAACAGTACCTTTATCCAACGTTTCAGAAGTAAGCAGCACATTCGTTGTATTTCCAGACGCTGTGACCGACGATGCAATAACATACTCACCTTTAGCCTCGGTACCCAAACCGTAATCCGGCTCATTATCCGTACATGCACTCAACGCCATTCCTACTATAGCAATAGCAGCAAATCCGTTCAAAAAGAAATCTTTCTTCATTTTATTCTTCTATTTAATTTTAAATCCAATTAATTATAAACTCCTTTTTCCAATTCTTTAATTACCGAAACAAACACGCAGTTTACCATAAAAAGCCCTACCGGCCTTCTGAAGACTAAAATTATCATATAACTTCTCATCTGTGAAGTTACGACATTCCAATGATACGTTATATCGTCCTTTTTGCAAACTATAAGAAAAGGATATATTGTGTGAGAATTGATCAGGTACCACATAATCCCCCTTATTTGAGCCTATTCGGGAAGAATAATAAGTAAAGT
>UMAX01043840.1_pt1 | contig 15019 bp, 8 predicted proteins | sample 1963821 | NCBI WGS metagenome assembly UMAX01 (sample SAMEA4835927, study PRJEB28245) | human gut metagenome | biome: gut microbiome; material: fecal sample | place: Denmark | collected 2008 | reverse complement strand
TACCTGCAGCTCGCGCTCCGCCAGCTCCTCGGCATCCAGGCCTTCTTCCTTCAGCACCTGCTTCAGGCTGCGGCCTTCCACATGCGCCTTCAGCAACGCTTCGCCGATACGTCTGCTGCCGCGCGCCAGCACGGACTGCACCACGGTTTCCTTCAGCGATTCGGTAATCAGCTTAATACGCTTTTCCTTCTTCAAACCGTCGCCCAAAATTTTAAAGCGCTTCTTCAGCGTGCGCACATTGCACAGCGGCGCCCACTGGTACGGCGTAAAGGGCTTAGGCACAAAGCCGTTGACCGAAATAACCAGCTCGCCCTTGTTGCCCACAGCATCCATCTTGGCACGCACGCGTTTAATCATCTCCACCGTTTCGACGATATCCTCGTCCTCTTCTCCCGGCAGACCGATCATATAATACAGCTTGATGTTGCGCATTCCGGCAGCAGCAGCCAGCTCGATAGAATTATAAACGTGCTCCTCCGTAATGCCCTTGTTAATCGCAGCGCGCATACGCTCGCTGCCTGCCTCCGGCGCTACGGTCATCGTGCGCTGTCCGCTCTGCGCCAACGCATGCGCAATCTGCTCCGTGAGCATATCGGCGCGCATGCTGGCCACGGAAAACGGTATCTTATGCTCTACTAAGTATTCCGTCAGCTCTGCCATCTGCGGATGGTCAGAAACGGCAGCGCCCATCAGGCCCACCTTTTTCGTGCGCTCAGGGCGTTTGGCGATATCTGCCAAAATATTTTCCAGCTTACGCAGACGCGGCTTGCGGAAGCAATAGCCTGCCATGCAGAAGCGGCAGTGACGGCCGCAGCCACGCGCCACCTCGACGATAAACATATCCTCAAATTCCGTTCCGCTCGTCACGATAGCAGAGGTGTGCGGATACGCGTCAATATCACGTGCCCACTGGCGCGCTACCTTTGCAGGCGCACCTTCCTGCGGCAGCAGGGCGGTAAACTCGCCCTCATCATCGTACTGCGCCGTATACAGGCTAGGAACATAAACGCCCGGCACCTGCGCCAGCGCCGCCAGACGCTCTTGCTTGCTTTCCTCCCGGTAGATAGTATCCAGCACATGCTGCACTGTTTCCTCGCCCTCGCCGATAACAAAGGCGTCAGCCACAGCAGCCAAAGGCTCGGGATTAAAGGTAGCACAGGGACCGCCGATAATCACCAAAGGCTCGCGCTGATTGCGCTCCGCCGCCCGCAGGCGGATATTGCCCAAATCCAGCACCGTCAGCAGATTATCATAGTCCATTTCAAAGGACAGCATGACGAAGATAACGTCAAAATCTGCCAGCGGACGCTGATTTTCCAAGCTTAGCAGCGGTGTTTTGCTTTTGATATGCTCCTGCTGCAATCGTTTATCCGGCAAAAAGAAGCGTTCGCAGGCGCTGTCGCCGCGCTCGTTAATCATCTGATACAAAATGTGCATTCCCAGGTTCGACATGCCCAGATGGTAGACGTTGGGGTAAATAAACGCTACCGGATGGCGTAAGCCCGGCGGATACACCTGCGCGCCGGTTTCATTTTCTCTTGTTTCTTTAATGTAGTTTTTGATTATCCAGGACAAAGCATTTCCTCTCCGAGTATCTATAATGTATTAAGAAAATATCAGCGCAAAATTACGCTGATATCCTCTTGTATTTTACTGATTTTTTTCTGCCAGCTTACGTTCAAACAAATCGATAACTGTTTTCAAAACCTTTAAGCGGGCATAATATTTATTGTTGCCCTCGACCACAGTCCACGGTGCATACGAGGTATCGGTGCGCACCAGCATTTCGTTGACTGCCGCTTCGTAGGCATCCCATTTATCACGGTTACGCCAGTCCTCGTCCGTAATTTTCCACTGCTTGTTGGGGTCATTCTGACGGTCATTGAAGCGTCGCAGCTGCTCATCCTTGTCAATCTGCAGCCAGAATTTGGCGATGGCGATACCGTGCTCGCTCCACTGCGCCTCCATATCCTTGATTTCATCGTAGGCACGCTGCCATTCCTGCGGTTTGGCAAAGCCTTCGATACGCTCCACCATAACACGGCCGTACCAGGTGCGGTCAAAAATCGCTATAGTGCCCGGCTGCGGCAGTCTGGTCCAGAAGCGCCACTGATAATGGAACTGCTTTTCAACCACGTTCGGCGCCGCAATCGGATGCACATGGAAGCCCAGCGGATCCAGTGCCGCCGTCAGTCTGCGGATAGCGCCGCCCTTGCCGGCAGCGTCCCAGCCCTCAAAGCCGATGACTACCGGAATCTGCGCCTTGAACATTTCAATCTGCAGCTGTGTCAGCTTTTTCTGGTACTTATCGAGCTTTTCCTTATATTCTTCTTTAGTAAGCTCCTTATTGGCGTCAATCTTGCTCAGCACATCGTAGGTGGCCGCAGTGCGCTTGTCGGCAGCAGACTCTGCAGGCATCTGCACGGCCTTTTCGATAGCATCGGCAATCTTATTGAAAACCTCCAGACGCGCGCTACGAGGATCATCGTCGGCAATCAGGTGCCAGGGAGCGTTTACCGTATCGGTGGCCTCCAGCATTTTTTCGTAATGCGGCAAAAATTTATCGTAGTTGTCGCTTTCATCAAGAGCCGGATTCAGGTCACGCCACGCCTTGCCCAGTGTTTTGGCATTCTTGGCGATATTTTTCTTTTGCTGCTCAGGTGACAGATGCAGGAAAAATTTGAGCACAAGATAATTATCGTCCGTGAGCATTTTTTCAAAGTTGTTGATATGCTCAAAGGAAACAGCAGGATACTTGGTGTTATCCTCTTTATCCGCCAGCTCGTTGGCGTTTTTCAGATAATACCAGCTGCGGTGATAAACGGCAATATGTCCCAACGCCGGCAAGCGCTTCCAGAAGGCACTGAAAAACGGCTGCTCCTGAATTACGCCGCGCAAACGCACGCTGGAATAAACATTAAAGCCGCGGGCATCCATCTGCTGCATCATTTCGTTAATCAGCGCACTGCGGCGTGCACCGCGCCAGCCCTCAAACACGATAATAATCGGTCTTTTGGCATCGCGCGCCAGGCGCTGCGCCTTTCCTAGGCGTTCACCCAGCACTTCCATCTGCCTGTTGTAATCTTCCTTGGACACTTTTTTACTCAAATCCAGCTTTTCCAGCATTCTCCAACATCTCCTTACTGTTTGCGAGAATCTTTAAATCAGCGCTCCTCGTAGGGGTTAAGAGCGCGCGGTTTTCCTAATACCTCTGCCATGATAATGCCGTTGACCAGCGCCGCATGCTTCAGCTTGACGCGCTTTTTGGGCGCAGGCTGCGCCTGCTGTGCGTAGCGTGCGTTAAACGCCGCTGCGGCAGCGTTCATCTTTGCTTCGTCGTAGCTGTAATCCCCGCGGGGGTCATAATAAACCTTGCCCTTGTCATGCACAAGGGCTTCATTTTCACGGTGAATTCTGCCAGTATGGTCATGCAGTGCTTCGCCGTCACGGTGAACTCTGCTGCCATCATCACGGCGCACACGCGTTCCGTCATGCACTACGCCTTGGCTGCTTTGACGCTTGCGTGCCTGCGCCTCCTCCGTTGTCTTTTTCAGACGGCGTTCAAACTCGGCGGCAATATCTTTAGGCTTAGCCTGCGTTTGCTGCTCTGCCTGCGTCGGCTCCGCCGTTTCCTGCGGCTGCTCTTGCGGCAGCTCCCGCTGTCTGCGGCGGCGGTTGCGCCTGTCCAAAAATACGTTGGCCAGCATTACGAGGACAAAAAGCAGGGGGATTAAATCACTGTCAAATAAACCGCCCATAAGCTGCACCTCGCTTATTTGCCGCCCTCAGGCTTTTCCTCGCCCTCCGGGCTTACCTCGGCAATCGTGCGGCGCATCTGCGTATCTGCCTGAATATTGTTCAGGCGATAGTAATCCATTACGCCCAAGCGGCCGTTGGCCAGTGCCTCTGCCATAGCTGTCGGCACCTTAGCCTGTGCTTCCACAACCTTCGCCTGCATTTCCTGTGTATAGGCCTTCATTTCCTGCTCCTTGGCAACAGCCATCGCACGGCGTTCCTCAGCGCGCGCCTGAGCAATGCGCTTGTCTGCCTCCGCCTGGTCGGTCATCAGCGCAGCACCGATGTTACGGCCAACATCTACGTCCGCAATATCAATGGAAAGGATTTCAAAAGCGGTGCCTGCATCCAAGCCTTTATCCAAAACCGTTTTGGAAATATAGTCGGGGTTTTCCAGTACCTTGCTGTGGTCGGCACTGGAGCCTACGTTTGTTACAATGCCTTCGCCGACACGCGCAATAATCGTTGCTTCGCCAGCACCGCCTACTAAGCGGTCAATGTTGGCGCGCACGGTTACGCGCGCTTTAACCTTCAGCTCGATGCCGTCCTTGGCAACAGCGCTTACTACCGGAGTTTCGATAACCTCGGGGTTAACGCTCATCTGCACAGCCTCCAGCACGTTGCGTCCCGCAAGGTCAATGGCACAGCCACGCTCAAAGCTCAGCTCAATCTGCGCTCTGTGGGCAGCAATCAAAGCGTCGATAACGCGGTCAACGTTACCGCCTGCCAGATAATGCGCCTCCAGCTGGTTGACGTTTACGTCAAGGCCCGCCTTATTCGCCTTAATCAAAGGCAGCACAATCTGCGACGCGGGCACACGGCGCAGGCGCATACCGATGAGGTTGAAGATGCCTACATTAACACCGGCGGCAATGGCGGAAATCCACAGTCCCAACGGCACAAAGTTAAGAAAAATCGCTATACCGGCAATAGCAATAATTACTGCAAAGCCACTGCCGAAAACCATACTGAATAATAAATCCATAACGTCACTCCTTCGTCTGTTCTACAAAAATTTTGCTGCCCTCTACCCGCACGATAATCACGGGAGCAGACTTTTCGATATAATCTCCCTGACTGCTCACATCAAGACGCTTGCCGTCCACCAGAATCGTGCCTGCAGGACGCAGCGTAGTCAAGGCTGTGCCTCTTTTGCCCACCAGCATGCTCCAATTTTTGCCGCCGGTATAGCCTTCGCTGTTTTTTTGGCGTGTCCACAGCACAAAGGGATTATACTTGCTTTCCTTGGGCAGATACACGCACAGCAGCATAATTACCAGCACCAAAAACAGATACACTGCCAACAGCACCAGCGCCGCCCAGGCATTGCCGCCCAACACGTAAAAGCCGCCGACTGTCAGGCACACCATACCGCTGACACCGAAAATTCCAAAGCCCGGCACCACAAATTCTATCAGCAGCAGGACAAGGCCCGCCAGCATAAAATAATATTCTAATGGCATGACTGCACCTCCTCAACGCTTATACAATTATAGTATAGCAGAGTAAAAGCTTGAAGTAAATTTAAAGTTTATGCTGCCAAAAGCAAAGCTGCCTGTAATGCTTTAACAAAAGATTTTTTCTGGCGCATTTATTCAAAAAGTAGTATCCTGGAGACGTGCACAGCAAGCACATTTGCTGCTTTACTTATTGCGCCAAAAATTGTATGATAAAGGAAAAGCTTCTTCTACTATAAACAAAGGCGGGACTTAATGATGAAAAAATTACTTATTTTACTGACGCTGATTTTTGCGCTTGCCTGCACTTGCACAGCCTTCGCTGGCGCAGGCACTGATAAAAACGCTAACATGGAAAAAATAACCAGCACCAGCGCTGGCGATTTATATCTTGATAAGGATAATTTGCAGGCATTGCGCCAGGGCGACAAGCTTTTTTTGCTGTTGTCTGCCGAGCTGCGCTACAATAAGGAAATGCTGCCTAAGCTGCAGGCCACCAAGCCGGAGCTGAAAACAGCAATCAGCATGACGCAGATTTATTTGTATAATAACGATGGCACGCAGTATGCGTTGCTCAAAAGCCTGTACACCGATAAGGACGATAATGTTGTTTACACTATCGAAGGCTCGCCAAATTTGCAGCCTGTCAAAAGCAAGCTGCAGATGCTGCTGTACGAAAGAGCGTTGACAGCGATGGAAAACCAAAAGCGCATTGCCGATATGCTCAGACGCAAAGCGTAACAAAAAGACCTTGATGTCAGTTTTTACTGACGCCAAGGTCTTAATTTTTTAATGAAGTTCTTTATAAGCAAACATTTTATTGCTTTAGTTGAAATTTTATGATAGAATGTTTTTGGCAACCGGTTCACGGGGTGTGATTGCCTTCATTCTATACGAATGGAGGTGATGTCTATGGTATATTTCAGCTTTCAGGATTTAATGTCCTTTGGAATTTTTATCGTAGCATTACTTACGTTCATTTTTAAGAACAAATAGTAAAAAAGTTACGGACATAGAAAAACCGCCCCTTGACTTTGGCGAGCTCGGAGCGGATTTTTCTTAACTAAACTCGGCAACCCACCTCTGTGGGCGGTTGTCTTTTCTATAACTAATATACCACACAATTCACAGCTTTGCAAGTTTTAAGGCTGGAATTTGAGCAAACGCTCAAACTCCAGCCTTTTTGTTCATAAGGTCAGTATGATGATTCCAGCCTCATGAACTGCCAAGCAAGCGGTTGGGGGCATTGCTTGGCGGAGTATGATGATTTATAGGAAAAACAGTTGTTATCCTGCTATGACTGCACCTGCTGCCAGCTTATCAGCCAAAATGTTTAGCCTGGGTTGCATCAGCTGCTGCCTTAGCATTATCTGCGCTCACCTGTGCCTGACGCGCCAGTTTGGCTGCATATTCAGCACGCTCCTGCGCCTCTTTGGCAAGTTTTGCTGCTGCCTGATATTTTTCGGCTGCTGCCAGCTCCTTCTTAGCCTGCTCCTCGCGCTGCTCTTCTAAAAGCTTTTGCGGGGATTTGTGACCGAAGCGCCAAGTTGCACCGATACCGCCCATGGTTTCGCCGCCGGCAGTAGACAGGCTTACGTTGATCATGAAGTTCTTGTTCGGATAGTGGAAGAAGCCCATTGCCACGCCGGTCTCGCCCTTGTATTGACCGAGGCCGATGCTGAATTCACTCGGAGCCTGCGGATCATAGCCGATGCTCTTCAGAGAAGCGATAGCTGCTGCCATTGCGCCTACCTTATTTACACGATCGTTGACGTCGTTAATGCGGCCGTCAAGACGGGTAACTTCTTCGCTGATGCGGTTATCCAGACGTTCAACCTCACCGCGGCGGATTGCAGCTTCAGCATTGATGCCGCCTACTGCAGTTTCGTTGTTCTTGTACACTTCGTTATCGCGGATTTCTTTGTCAAGCTCGTCAATTTGGCCAAGGTCGGACAGGTTGATGCGCTTATCGGGCTCAGTTGCGGAACCGATGGAAACATCGCTGCTGTCGATACGTGTTGCGTTGCCTGCATTAGCGCTGTCCGTATAGGTCAGGCCAGTGCCGCTTTGCTCCAGCTTGCTGCTTCCGTTGGCATCAGTAACTTCGTTGGTAAGCAGGCCAGTTGCACCGTCTAATTTTTGCGCTACCTTAATTTCGCCATTCGTTACCACGCCGCCGATGCTGGTCAAACCCTGGTTGAATTCGGATTTATGCTTCTCGTCCTTAGTAACAGTGTTGCTGTTGCCTGCAGCGGTAACCTTGTTTTCCGTAGTAGTCGTGCCATCGGTTACCTTGGTATTTACGCCATCCAACGTAGTTTCAAAGCTGGTATTTTTTCCATTAGCAGTACCATCGTTGATATCGCTCTTAATGGTGCCATTGCCACCGAAGGCGATAGAACCATTGCCATGAGCATTTCCCTGACCGGTAATTACTAATTGGTCAGTGGTAATCTTGCCGGTGGTAATTTCGTTACCGTTGATGATGGTTGTGGTTGCATTACCACCTTCGAACGGAGTATTGTGAGCAGAGTTCTTAAATTCAGTGCCATTATCAGTAGTGGTTACAGTCTGCGTACCGCCAGTAATAGTAGCAGAGCCACCGTTATCAGCATTAGCTACGAAGGAAGCTTTGTCGCCAGCAGCAACAGTTGCTTTATTCGCTTCAACAGTAACCTTAGATTCAACGCCACCAGTTGCAGCAGTGTTATTAAACTTCATGCTTGCGCCATCTACAGTAGTGTTAAAGGAAGTATTGCCAACCTCGTTGTGTAAAGCACCTTTATTATTACCTTGATCAGTACCAGCTACAGTAAAATTACCGCCTGCCGCTTTGATATTGCCATATTCATCGATAGAAAGGTTCGAACCAATATTAGTAGTTGTTCCATCGCTATTAACCATTTCTTTGCCAAGGTTGATGCGTTGAACATTAAGAGTATCGGTAGTGATTACGCCACCATCAATAGTGGTTTCAGTACCACCGTACTGACCAGCTTTAGCACTCTTGAATGTCACTTTACCGGCAGACATTGTAGTCTGGTTGTTAGCATCTTTGTAAAGAGTCAGGTTTTCGCCATCAAGCCTGCCTGCAGTTCCATCACTCTTTGCCGAACGAATAGCGCTGCCATTAATTGTCACAGTAGAATTATCTTGACCAGTGAAGGTACTAATTCCGGTAGCAGCATCAAAAGCAAAAGCAGATGTTTTACCAGCATGAGTACCGCTAACATGCAAGCCTGTGGAATCATGCTGCAATTCAGAGCTTGTATGATTAGCAGCATCAGTTGCCTTCGCCCAAATGTTACCACCATTAATAGAGCTTAAATTATCAGCATCCTTAGTAAAGGTAGTTTTGCCATCTTTATCTACATTAAATGCACCATTAGCTGCCTTCAATGCACCGTCCTTATCAACTTTAAACTTTCCTTTAGCTGCTATCAGGGAACCATCTTTATCAACTTCAACAGTAGTATCACCGGAAGCACCTAAGATAAGCTTGTTAGCTTTAAGAGTATCAGTTGTAATGGCATCGCCATCAATAGTAGTTTGCTTGCCGGCAGTACCAAAGGTAGCCTTACCGGTAACATCCAAAGTACCATTAACAGTTGCTTTTCCAGTGGTTAAGCCATTGGTTGCTTCTAATTTGTTATTATCATCGACAATCAAGGAACCCTGTTTAAAGGAAGACGTGCCGGCAACAAAGCCTTCGCTAGCCTTAGCAGTTACTTGACCTTGCTTAAACTCAACACCATTAACCTCGAAGGTATTAGCGCCGGTATTTAATCCTGTACCAGTTAAGGTCATACCGGCAATCTTTAATTTATTAGTGGTAATGCCTTCAGTACTGTCTAATTTCGTACCGCCAACAGTTAAAGTTGTTCCATCGATAACAGCTCCGCCAATTGTGCCGCCTTTAGCAGTAATACCATTGCCATCCAGGAAGTTATTACCATCAACCTTAAAGGTATTAGCTTTAATTTCGCCATTTACATTTAAAGAGGTAACTCCGCTTACCTCACCGGCTGCGCTAATTACAACATTACCAATTTGACCTTCTCTTGCAGTAATTTTACCACCATTTGCCGTAAAGCCATTGCCATCGGTAATAGTTTTTCCCATAATAGTGCCTGTTGCTGTTGTTACATCGCCACCATTAATTGCTACATTGCCAATAGTTGCAGAAGTAGCATCAATTACCTTGCCGGACTTGATGGTATCATTGATATTAGCAAGTTGAGTTTTTCCTAAATTCTGATTTGTCTCTGTGCCTAAGCTCAATGTACCATTTGAATCAAGGTAAACTCCATTAGCAGTATCACCAACAGTTATTCTATTTTCTGAAGTAATATTTTTCGCTTTGAAATTATTAACATTCATATCATTTCTAACTGTTAAATTATAAGTATCGAGCTCACCACCATTAATTGTCGTATAATCCGTTGTTGTATTCTCACCAAATGTTGCTAACTTTCCTGCAATAGTTGTTCTATTGTTAGCGACCGCACCAAACTGTGCATTGCCATCTTTATCGATGGTAACATTGCCACCGGCAGCTTTTACTGCGCCGTTTTCATCAACAGTAAATTGAGCATTACCAGCACCGCCAATACCTAAGGTCTTTCCCTTCAATGCACCGGTTGCAGTAATATTCTTGCCTTCGATATCGCCTTTTGTCGCTACGTTGCCAGTTGCACCTTCAACAGAGAACGCATCGCCAGCTGCAGTAATGCCACCGTCTTTCAACAGAACATCATCAACTTTAACGCCTTGACCTTCAGTTTTTTCGCTAATTTTATCAGTCTTAATGCCACCAGCAAAGGTAGTTGCTTTGGCAAAGCTTGCTGCGCCAGCTACAGTCAAATCGCCACCAATGGTAGTGTTGCCAGTTGCACCATCAACAGTGAACCCAGTTGCTTTCAAAGAACCATCACTCTTAATGCCAGCTTTAGCAGCACCATAATCATCACCGCCAGCATAGAAACCATCGGTATCATAAGCACTAGAGGAAGTACCGATGATGATTTTTCCGTCATTGTCAATTTTTATTTGTTTTGTTTGATCACCTTTATTAAGATAAATTCCGTCAGGCTCAAATTTCAAGTTATCGTTAATGCTTACTACATTAGTAACTTTACCCTGGTCAAACGTTACGCCGCCAACTACAGAGCCATTACCAGCTTCAATTTTGCTACTGCCGTTAGACAAGCCGTTAAGGGTTTTAACACCTTCAAGAGTTAATGTAGCTGCTTGTTGACCAGCATCATCATTGAACATTAAATCGCTATTAATTTGAACTATATTTTCGGTGCCATTTTTCGTGAATTTAATAATGCCATCATTGATATCTGAAATACCACTAACAGCGCCAGCTTTAAACTTTACGCCATCAACAGTAACACCTTCGCCATGAGTAGCGTTTAAAATTGTGTTCGTGCACAAAGTACCAGCAACATTTACATCGCCGGATGCAAGAATATTGCCGCCTCCAATTTTAACGGAGTTCGTTACTGCACCAGTTTCGTCTACGTCGCTAACTGTCAAGCGGCTCTTCCCATCTGCCTCCTTCACAAATCCATTGTCATTATCAATGATAAATTTAGGAGCTTTCACGTATCCGCTTGCATCCACATAACCGCTGTCAAGCGTAATACTAAGATCTTTATTAGTACCTAGTTCTTTTTGGGCAATGTTAATTCCACTATTATTAATAGTTACCTTGCCATTAGCACCTTTGACTACAGTTTCACCGGCTTTAATAGTTGTCGTTTTATTCAAATCAGTCTCATCGTTGAATACAGTTTCACCACTTGCCTTAACAGTGAATCTGCCATTAGCTGCACTTAAACCGCCATTCGCAGTAATATTACCAGTAGCTGTAATTGCGCCCTCAACAGTTGTCCCAGTTGTAGCGTTATAAGAAATTTTGGTAGTTTTAGTTTGCAAATTTGCGATATTATTTTTATTATTCTCAACATCCGCTTGAGCGGCTTTGCCTTCAATAGCAGTTTTAATATCACCTATACCATTCAGCTTCAAGCTAGTAGCTGTAATTGTGCCAGCGCCGCTACTGCCGTCAAGGACTATATTACCAAAATTAATTTTTTGAATGGCAGCTGTACCAGTACCTGCACCATCATCAAATTCATAGTCTAAAGTTCGGTTAGCACTGTCATATTTTACTACATCATGATAAATCGGAGTCGCAGCATACACCGGTTTAAGACCAATGTCCCCCCCTGCGAGAATAGCACACGTAACGGCAAGCGCCAACGCCTTGACATTACTCTTTTTCCTAGTCATAATCATCATCCTCCTTAAAGTATAAAACAAACCCATGCGTGCGCCTTATGCAACTATCACCATCCGACGCCTTCCGCACAACTCTTATCATGGTCATTATCTCATAAAATTCAGTGAATTCAATGCCTTGTATCGTAAAGCGCAGGTTCTCATCGTAAAACGCATTTTGCCAACTTTACTTGATTATTTTTTGTTCAAAACTGTAACAAACAAAACAATAGTTAAAGCATTTTTCACTAAAAACTAACCACTAATCACTCCACACTAACCACTAACCACTAATCACTAAAAAGAACCTCCGCAACGGCCTTTATGACCGTAACGGAGGTTCCATTTCTTTATAACAAAGTATCCTTAATCCTGCAGCAACGCCCACTGCATATAGGCGTTGCGCACAGCTGCGCTGTCGCGCACCCTGATGGGTGCCTTAAAGCCATTGCCCAGCAAAAAATAATTGCTGTAGACACCCTCTACATAATGCATGTTAATCAGCACGCTGCGATAGGTCAGCAGAAAATAATCCTGTGTCAGCTTTTCCCGCACCTTGTTGATGGAGCTGTACACCTTATAGGTGCGTTGTGCTGTGTGAATATAGCAGTATTTATCCTGCACCTCTACAACGATAATGTCCTTGGGCTTTAGCTTTACCGTCTCCACCGCAGTATCAAAAGTAACATACTCTTCCTTGTCAAAAACACCGCAGCGCTTCAGCGCCTGCTCCAGCCTTTCCGGCTGCAAAGGCTTCAGCAGATAATACGCCGCATCCAGCTCATAGCTTTCAATGGCAAAGTCATTACTCGAAGTAAGAAAGACCAGCTTAAAGTTAAGCCTGTGCTGGCGCAAACGCCGCACAAACTCCACGCCATTACCAGGCTTCAAATAGATATCCATAAAGACAATGTCAGCGCTATTTAAACACAAGTATTCACAGCACTGCTCCCCTTCAGTAAATGTACGTATATCCAAAAGCAGCTGATACTTCCTTCCTATTTCCTGCAGTTGCTGTTTAAGCTCTTCCAGCTCGCTTACATCATCATCACAAGCCACAATACGCATAATATCACTCTTTTCCTATAATAACATGCTCTTCTTTGCTTATGCTCAGTTTTCCGCCAGCACCTGCCGCAAAAGCTCCAGCGCGCTCGCTTCGCTCGCTTTGTTCGTGCCCAGCTCACCGCGGAAGGCACGCGCAAGGATGGATTTCTTCATCAGATTGATGCTTGCCAACGCCTGCTCCGTTGCCTGCTGCAAGCGTTCTTCTATTGTCAATACTGTCTTTTTCTTTAGTATTGCAACTCCTCCTTTATAAGCAAACGTTCTATTGCTTTAATCTATATTTTATGATAAAATGTTTTTGACAACCGTGTTGCAGGATGGTGTTGCCTTAATTCCTCAGGAATCGAGGTGATGCTTATGAAGAACTATTCCTTTCAAGATTTAATGCTCTTCGGAATGTTCATTCTGGCATTACTTACATTTATTTTTCAATATTGTAAATAACCCAGACATAAGAAAACCACTCCTACACTTTGCGGGTAAAGAAGTGGCTTTCTAAATTTCTTTTCTCGGCAACCCACCTTGTGGGCGGTTGTCTTTTTCTATATCTAATATACCACACAATTCATAGCTTTGCAAGTTTTGAATTGTGCAGGATGTAGTGAATCCCCTTTCTTTCTTCATCCTTCACTCTCTGCCTTACCTTTGCAAGCTTCTCAGCTCCAGCGCCACACTCTGCAACAAATCCACGGCCTCCCAAGCGCATTGCTCCTAAATCTAAACACCATATCCAGTGTTCTTTCAAAGAAGCCAATATCTCTTTTCCAGCCCATTCCAGATTTACAATGCCGAAGCCCGGTAAACTGTTGCTTCATTTTACGCCCACAGTTGGGGCAGACCTTGTTGTTCTTGCATTTCTCTTAATTATCCAGACTGTTCTCGTTCAGCAGGAAGTCATAGACACTCATAATCAACACGCCAGACTCGTTGTAATAAGGTGCAGGCGTGTCTTTGGTAATAATAAACCGCTTAAAGAAATCTCCCGTCAACATTAACGATCTCTGCTCCTGCTCCATTTTGGCCTGATCTGGAATCGCGTAAGCAGACTGGATATAATAGCGCTTGGAACCCTGATTGCAGACAAAATCAATTTCTAGCTGCTTGCGGATGCTGTTGCCTTTATCATTGGTGCCGTACTGCACGATAACACCCACATCTACATTGAAGCCCCTCATTTTCAGCTCATTGAAAATGATATTCTCCATGCTGTGAGTTTCTTCAATCTGACGGAAATTCAACCTGGCATTTCGAAGTCCCATATCTGTAAAATAATACTTTACCGGCGTATCAATGTATTTCTTTCCCTTCACATCATATCGGATTGCACTGTCAATTAGGAAGGAATCACAGAGATAATCAATATACCTCTTGATTGTAGAATTGCTGATTTTCTTTTTCTTAACCGTTTGAAATGTCGCTGACAGTTTTTCCGGATTGGTCAGAGAACCGATAGCTGAGGACAGAATATTCAAAAGCTCCTCCAATTCTGCCTTGTTACGAATATTATGCCTGCCAACGATATCCGAAATATAGGTTTCCTCAAAAAGAGATTTCAAAAACGCAATTTTCTGATCTGGAGTACCAAACTCAAGCACCAAAGGAATGCCGCCATAGAGCATATACTCATTCCATCCGTCCTGCTTTGTACCCTGATAGACTGACATAAATTCAGCAAAGCTCAGCGGATACATATGCACTTCATCGCCACGGCCTCTGAACTCAGTTATAACATCCTTAGAAAGGAAACGGGCATTGCTTCCGGTTACATATACGTCCACATTTTTCATACGAATCAGGCTGTTGAGGATAGATTCAAATTCGCTAAGCAGTTGCACCTCATCAAGCAGTACATAATACATAGCATCATCCTTAATCTGCTCTTTCAGATATGGGTACAGCACATCCGGATCGCGATACTTCTTGTTTTCAAAAGCATCAAAAGCAATCTCAATGATATGATCTTCATCTACTCCTTCTGACAGCAGATGCTTCTTAAAAAGCGTAAAGATAAGATAAGACTTGCCACACCTGCGCATACCGGTTATAACTTTAATTAGACCGTTATGCTCCTTGCTGATAAGTTTATCCAGATAGCGATCTCTTTTAATTTCCATGTACAGCACCTCCTATTGAAGATTTTTGCGGTTACACGCAGAAATCTTCAATAGAATTATACCTCGTTCAGGACTTCTTTACAACCACCATACGAAAAATTTTTGCGGTTTACTGCAAAAATCTTTCATAATCTCACATGCCAAAATCCAGATAAAGAGAGCTGTCAAATCAGGGGCTTTTGCCTTTATTCCCGGCTTTTCCTTCGAACCATTGTTGATGAAGGCTCATAGCAGACAAAAGAATTTGTTAGTTGGGGTTATTCTGAAAATTGGTGCAAATGCACCACATTTCGG
>UMAX01063102.1_pt1 | contig 15598 bp, 9 predicted proteins | sample 1963821 | NCBI WGS metagenome assembly UMAX01 (sample SAMEA4835927, study PRJEB28245) | human gut metagenome | biome: gut microbiome; material: fecal sample | place: Denmark | collected 2008 | reverse complement strand
TATTTTCTCCCAATCTCTGCCTTTTCATTTAATCGTTTCACACTAGTGATGAACTTTCATCACTAAGTTAATCAAACTTCATCACTAAAGTGATACAGCTTCTTCACTTTAGTGATAAAACTTACTGAAAAGGCAGAAACAGGGCTGACGCATTATAATTATTACCATTGCTCATCGTATAATCAGTTCTCTATTAATTATCTATACCTCAAATTAATATATTGTTTCATATATCAATATTTCTTTTTCTCTTTATAAAGAATTTAAAAACAGCAACTAATATTAGAATGGAGATAATTAGTATTCTTAAATATTTTGATGCCCCCACGTAGAAATCACAAAAAAGAACATTCTTTAGACGTCATTTTTTATATAACTGTTGCTGCTGTTTTAGCAAGCGCCAAAAGTTGGTATGACATGGAGGAATTCGGTGAGACTAAACGTTTTTTTCTCCCGCAAAATCAAAGGCTTTCGAGGAGTACCTTCCCATGATACATTCAATCGTGTTTTCTCACTTCTTAAACTAGACTTGCTGGAACGGGCTTTCCGTGTCTGGATAGCTGAAATCTGTGGAAAATACAAAAAAGTGGTTCCTATTGACGGCAAGACAATTTGTGGGGCTACAGAAAGGAAACCGGATGGCAGTTTCTCAAAATTGCATATTGTCAGCGCATGGGCCTCTGCCAATGGAATAACATTATATCAATAAAAATTAACGACAAGTCTAATAAAATAACAGCCATACCCGTTCTGATAACTATCAGAATGTCTTGTAACGATTGACGCTATGGGGTGTCAGAAGAAAATAGTCGAGACCATTATTAACAATAATGCCGATTATGTTATCTGCCTAAGAAATAACCAAGGGAAATTATACGAGCAGATTGAAAAACATTTTATCCAAATGGATGAACTCGGTAAAAGAATTCCCCCGAACCGATATAAAACCTATACTACGAAAATACCGGACATGGAAAAACAAAGAAAAGAATGTATGATATGTATTACAACGGTCTGGTTTTATGTAAAGGATGGAAAAGGCTCAAATCGTTCATACGCGTCCAATCTTATAGAAAAGAAAATGCTACAAGAAAAGAGACTAGTAAAACTAGTATTATATCTCCCCATTAGCACTAGAGACTCAAAAAACAGCCCATGCTATAAGGACACACTAGTTGATTGAGAATAACCTGCATTGGCAAATGGATGTAACGTTCAATAAAGATGCTACACGCAAAAAAAGAATGCGACCATTAATTTCTCCTTATTAAATAAAATTGCATTGGCTGCTGTAAAGAAGGATGAATCAAAAGGAAGTCTTAAAAGAGCTGGATGGAATGACGGCTTTTTTGAACATTTATTAGACATAGAGTTTTAATGCGTCGGTCATGATCTCTCTATATGCTATTTGGGCTGCACATATGTACAATACTCATAACCGATAAACAGAACCAGCAGAATTGTCGCACACAAAACAAAGATATGCCTCAAAACTTTTCCAGATGGGCTCTCATTTTTATATCCGAATAGCTTAAAAAATCCGTACATATGTAATAAATATATTTTATATTAATTCTATTTCTTCCACTTTCTTTTGATACTCACTGGGAGTCATCCCGTAGACTTCTCTAAACGAAGTCGCAAAATACTTATGGTCATTGTATCCTAATGCTATCACCATTTCTGCAATACTCATTCTTTTATTTTTCAACATTTGGCAAGCATGTTTCATCTTTATATCCTTAATGAAATCCAAAGGTGTTCGTCCCGTAATTCCTTTTATCTTACGCGCCAGTGTTGAACGAGACATGCCTAATTCACTAGCTAATGCTACTACATTAAACTCTGGATCTGAGAGATTCCGTTCAACAACTTTAATGGCTTTCTCTATCAACTGTTCATCTAGCGACGTAAAATCAATTTTAGAAATCATTCCTATAGAAGGATTACTTTTAAAATTCGCTTGTATTTGTTTCCTTTTCTTGAGTAAATTTTTCAAATGAACTTTCAAGACATTAGGTTCAAAAGGTTTAGATACATAATCATCAGCACCCAGTTCATAGGAGGCAATTTCATTCTCCATGCTTATTTGTGCCGTAAGCAAAACTACGATAATATGGCTGGTCGCAATGTCATTCTTAATATGCCGGCAAAGCTCCATGCCATCCATTTCCGGCATCATGATGTCACTCACCACTATATCCACACCATTTTTTCGGATAGACTCCCAGGCTTCTCTCCCATTTTCCGCTACTAGTACCCAGTAATCTTCCGCGAAGATATCTTTCATCAGATAAAGAAGTTCCCGATTGTCTTCCACAAGTAACAATGTTTCCCGTAAAGTTCCCTCCTCAGATGGATCCGACTCGCCTATCTCCGGCAATACCGGCTCTGATATCTCTTGGTATTCATTCGACAGATAACATTCTTTGTCCAACGGTATCTCTACAGTAAATGTACTGCCTTTACCTAAAGCACTTTTCAATGCTATATGCCCATGGTGCAGTTCCACAAGTTCTTTCGTCAATGAGAGCCCGATACCGTTGGACACTCCGGACTTACTGTTCTTATTATTATAAAACCGAACAAAAATTTTATCTTGCTCTTTGGATGAAATACCGATTCCCTCATCCCTTACTTTCAAGACAAGGTATTTATGACTGCCTGTATATTTAGTACCGACACTAAAAAACACCGATTTACCCGATGGGGTATATTTGTAGGCATTAGATAATAAGTTTGATACAATCTTGTCCAACTTGTCTCGGTCAAAAAAACCTTTTACACTATCCTCTTCCGCTACCAAAGAGAAATTTATTTGTTTCTCACTCATTATTATCGAAAAGCTGTCCTTACAAAGTTCCTTCAAAAAAGCAAGTACATCGCCATAAGAAACGGACAATCCCATTTTTTTGTTGTCAATTCTTCTTAAATCCAAGATTTGCTGCAGCAGATTTTTAAGCCGCTTAATGTTCATCAGCATCATGCTAACATGCTTCCTGTCTTCCTTATCCGAAGAACGAATAGAGTCTGCCAAACAGGAAAGCACAGCAAGAGGACTCAGCAATTCATGAGAGACATTTGTAAAATATCTTAATTTCAGTTGCGTCATCTCATCGGCAAGCTTTTTATTATTTTCCCTTTTCATCCGCCAGATATACAGATAGACAAATAATGCTATTAAACCCAAACTGATGCATACGTAAATCAGATAAGCCCACCAGGTTTCGTAGATAGCTGGTAAGCGATAAATCTCCAGTTCGGTAATTTGGTTGCTCCAAAGTCCGTTCTTATCAGTGGCTTTCACTTGGAAGGTGTAGGCTCCTTTGCTCAATTTATTGTAAAAAGCCTTGTTTTCACCGGGATTCAGATAGACCCAGTTCTTATCTACTCCCACCAAACGATAAGCATAACGGATTTGTTCCAGACCACAGTAACTGAGGGTGGAGAAACTTATCTCCAAGTCCTGACTATCCGGAGACAACCGGACAGAATTTCCCGGACTGATTTCCTTGAGGATGCTTTTACCCTTAACTCTCATATTGGTGATATGGGTAACTATTTGTTCCGGGATACTCTCCAAAGCCTGGGAGGGGGCAATGGATATGAAACCGGAAACCCCTCCGAAGAATATCTCCCCGTCCTTGCGGTCATAATAGACAGATTTCTCCATGAATCGGTTCAATGACAACTGCGGATCATTGGTTGCATAGCTCCGATATGCCCCATTATTCGGATTATATTCTTTTAGAATTTGATTAGTGACAATCCATATATGGTTATAGACATCTACAACAATTTGATTGATAAAATCACCTTTCATGCCACAAATCATGCTATGGTCGGATAATGTTTCCAGTTGGGTATCAAATTGCAAGACTTCACCCAATCCGGTGCCTAACCATAGCTTCCCGTCGCTGGATACATCCATACACATAAAATCTTTTGCGAAGGGAAACAATTCATATTGTCCGTCGTTTTTCATAAATCCGAGTCCCTTACCGGCAACTGCAAACCAAATTTTCCCATCATTGGTTTGCACAATCCCGTTTACGGAACCCAATTCACTGTCAATCACTTCCAGTTTCCTCGTGCCAGTCCGGTAAACAAACAGTCCCCGGTTCGTCCCTATCCATAAGTCCTGCTTCTTGTCTTCCAACATACTTACCACATGTCCTGGTTGCCGGACAACCTCATTAAGATTGATTCGAATCTCCTGGCTAATTTTCATATTATCCTGATACAGCCTGACAATTGACGAAGAAAAAAGGTACAACACTCCCCATACCGAACCCTCCATCTTCGATGCTGTCAGATTCGTAACATTTCCCAACGGTAACATTTCGGTTTTCGGACAATCTGTATAATGCCTTAGTTTATCTGTTACGGCATCATAGATACATACGCCATATCGTTCTTGTGTGAACCAAAACATTCCCTTACTGTCTTTACATAAGGAAGTGACAACTGGATTTGCTTTTATTCTATCCCGCAACGGAGCCAGCGGATATTTATCAACTCCATTGTCACGGATCTCCACCATAAAACTCTCCATATCGAATGCTGAAACCCATAGCTGTCCTTCCCGATTCTTGTATATCTCATAAAGCATCTTGTTTCCTGCCGGAAGAAAAAGAGAAGTATCCACTTGTTCCAGCTTTCTCTGTTCTGTGATTCTAAAAACAAAAAGGTCTTTATCCGTAGTGACCCACAGATAGTGAAAAACATCGTCCTGCACCATATGGAACACATCTCCGGTAGCTTGATGTGCGATATCTACGGGAAGCGGTTGGGAGATATACCTCCGTTCAGCATCGTCTGCTTCGGGGTCGAAACAGACAATGCCCTTTTCCCAAGTTCCCAGCCAATAGCAATGATGAATTTCATCCCAAATGATCCGTTCTATAAAGCGATATTCCTTATGATGGAAATAGGGTTCGAAGGTATCCGTTTCCTTGTTTAGCCTATACATTCCGCAGTCTGTTACAGAGATAATCAGGTTTCCTTTCCGATCCTCATACACGATATAGACATATTGAGCAACCTGATTAAATGTCATCTCGTACCTTTTCAGCAGCGTTCCGTCGGCATTGAACCGGTACAGCCAACCTGCTACACTTACCCATACCGTGCCATCGCTGGTGACATTGATGGTGAATATATTTTTTTCAGAGATATCATCCACCTCCACAGGAGTAATTCGGTACGTAGCCTTATCCAATATGTAAAGCCCTTTCATCGTTCCAAACCATATCTTCTTTTTGTGGTCTTCTACAATATAAGTGATGTAGTTGTCCCTCAAAAGATTAGGAGTGAAGATATCCGACCGGAAAACATCGATGTTATACCCGTCATAGCGGCATAACCCGTTAAATGTCCCATACCACATATATCCGTCGCTATCCTGAAAAATACGGTGAATAGCCTTAACCGGCAGCTTGTCCAACAACGGTATCGGTCTAACTGCTATTTTTTGGGCCGAAAGAGAACCAACTATGAAGAACAGCCCCCATAGAAATAGCAGAAACAGATGTTTGCAAGTTTGAAAATTCATAGTACAGGCCTTATTTGAAAACAAAGATAGAGAAAAATCTTCGTTTTATGTAAGAGAAGTATAAAAAACGAAGATTTTACATGGACTGTAATGAATTTATTACTGGAACCTTATTTTCACATCCGCCATTTCTCCTTTCACAGGTATGTAGGCTTCATATAATCCGGAAGAAAGTTCTCGTACAGAAACGTCTTTACCAGAAGCCAACATGGAAACATGAGACAAATGTGCATCTGTTTCTATCGTTATCTGTGTACCATGTTCTTTCCCTTCCCTATTTTCAATGAAGAAACACAACTCATTCTCTTTATAAAAGATAGGTTTCTCTTTCATAAAACCATTTTTTTTCAATTCGACAGCGATGCGTACAGGAGTAAAAATGCGTAATTGACGGCGAATGCCATCATAAGGCATAATGCTCACATTCCCTTTTTTATCGACTTTCGCATTGCCTCCATAAGCCACCATACCCAAATCCGGATCCCTGAGCAGATAGATCCCGGCACCATGAATGCCACTGGTCAGTCCATGATCAATCTCTCCGTCATACCGCAAAGGTCCCCGTCTTTGCTTGACTGACTTCAAATCCCAAAGGTAGGAATGCTGATATGGGGAATAGACCCATCCGGCAGCCCCGTCATTCATCTTTCCGGGATACCAATAGCCGTAATCAGTCTCTTGGGTTCCTGTATTCACAAGTGCCCAAGAAGAGAGTAATGAATTATATCCCCAATTGACGTATTTCTCGGGAACATCGGCAAATCGGAACGCATAGTCCAATAGAGCAACACCGCCCATCTGAGACATATAGTCGAGATTGTCCTTACCACCACTCCAAGCCGTGCCTAAATGGTTGAAATCAAACTCATACAATCCGCGTATGGCAAGATTCCCGTCTAACTGTTTTTTCAGGAAGCTGTCCACTTTAGTTGTATCGAGCGATTTGTAGGTATGCCATTTATGTTCATTCTTATCATACCATAATTGTTCTTGCGGCACGAGTTTATGATGTTTTGCATATTCGGCCACATAGTATGACGATTCGAATGCAGTACGGTCTACAAACATTTCCGAGCCGAAAGGCCATGGATCATCATATATCATATAAAGCACCTTCTTTTCCCACTCTTTACGTAATTTTTCCGCTTCATGGTTTCTTCCTTCTTCTTTTAACACCTGTATGATGTACAGCAGATAACGTTCATGGAAATTACCTATTTTATAAGCCCAATCGCTCCAGCCCCTAATAGCCCATTGCTTTCCCATAAAGATATTGTACGGCACCTCAAAATAGGCCATTGCCGTGCGATAGGCACGTTCCAAATACCCTTTTGCATCCAAATAATTGACAAGATGGGGATAATCCTTTGCAATCCTGTAAAGGTTGTAGTAAATAGTAAAATGAGTAGGATAATCATACGTTCTCCACATACGCTCCTTGCCACTTCCGCCAGAATTATAGTCGCCCAATCCTCCGTTGCGGAGTTCGTACCAATTGTCACATCCATAAATACCGTATGGATAAGGAAGCTCCTTGTCCGTGCGTTGTAGCTTTCCCCATACGAAGTTCTTTTCATAATATTCCAAAGAAGCTATTTCCTCTTTATCGGGATAGACTACATTCTTCTCACTCAGGTACAAAGCTTTGCAATTAGACGGATCATCCGAGCCACCTACCATGTATGGGTATGGTAAAACACCTTTGTTTTCGGGAGAAAGTAATTCCTTATTCTCCATGTCCCATAAACTATACAACCCATTATACCATTTTGTGGTATCACGATGTTGTTGGTGGGTAGCAATAAATGACGCCCTTTTTTTTATGACATTTTCTAATGGCTCTATGACATAAAAATTGAGGTAACACGTTTTTCCTTTACCATATTGTATGGTAATCGTATTTTCGCCTAAACGTGAGAATTTAAAATCAAATAAAAACTTTTCATTTGACTTTCCTTTATTGACAATTTGTGTCTGTTGCGGATACTCTGGTTCTAACAACTTGATTCTTTGTTTGCTGGCAATGGCACAGCGTACGTTCATTTCTGGTGAAACGACCATGCCCGGTACTATTCTCGCAACAATATTTCCTTTATCATACAACTTATCTTGAATAGTGTTATAACTATCTACCAAGGAAAAATTAACTCCAGTGGTATAAGATTTATTAGATAAGATTACTTTCGATGTACTCGGTATCCGCCAAGTATCATTAGTCCTGTCTACCGATGTTTTAGAACAAATGTAATAATAATCCCCTAACTCCTTATATTCCAATGATGTTTCATCTTTCATTGTCATTAATAGCACATTGCCTTGTCCGTGAAAGGGCAGCCAATAAATATAAGAAGAATGGCCGTTCAAAAAAATATGCTTAGCTAGGTTATCTTTTGCCGGCAACGTTTCGTCCCGTTCGCCAATGGGGATATGAATCTTCAGGTCTGTTATTTCGACGGACTGCCTGTTTCCATTGCGGAATGTGATATTCCAGTCCATTTCTGTACCGACAACTGAAAAAGTCTGGTTCAGTTCGACCGAACCGGGCAATTGCCATGCAATCTTTATGTGCTGCAAGTCATTGAATATAACCTTCGGAGAGAAATCCGATAACTTTACGACATATACGCTCCCCGATAGGAGATACTTTACAGATAAATCGCCCAAATAATCGTTTCTATTCAGATAGTTCCTTCCACCATTACTTAAATCATAGGTCATGGATGCTACTCCCCTTCCTTTTGCATCCAATTTCAATATCGGAATGCCGGCATGCCCTACTACTGTGCACAACATAATTCCGATAACGATAAAAAAAAGATAGTTCCTTATTCTCATGATGATAAGTATAAAATAAGAGGACGTACCGCAATGTGAGATTAAAGCACATCCTCTTAAACATATTGCTCAATTCTTCAATTAGTAACCCGGGTTCTGTTTCAGTTTAGGATTGGCTGTCAACGCCTGTTCCGGTATTGGATAGAGCGACCGATAATCTCCATTGGGCTTGTGTGACAACCAACTTTTCGTAGTAAATACCCCAAAGCGGATCATAGTCCGACGGGAATAGCACTCATAGGCAAATTCGCGAAGCCATTCATCGAACAGCTGTCCGAATTTCACCGGTGTCTGGTCACCCTTGTCGGTTATCTTGTAGTTTTCCACATACCCCCATTCAAACGAAGAGTCATTGTTCTTCAACTCATCATCAGTGACAGTCGCATCGGCAAGATTCGCAAAATTACGCTTGCGCACCTCTGTAACCAGCAGACCAGCACCCGGTTGCCCCAGACGAAGCAGACACTCCGCTTTCATTAACAGGACTTCAGCATACCTCATTAAAGGAATATCGGTACCAGAGCTCCAATAAGCTCCCTCTTCCACCTCATATTTATTCATACGATAGCCTTCCATTTCATCCACATACTTCCCATCGGGCAAGTCTTTCGTAAAATTCAAAGGTTCTCCTTTCCTGTCGTACTGTCCATACAACAGGTTCCCTTCTGCATCATATTGCAATCCGTGAAGCCAAGTGTCATCCAACCTACCGTCTCCCTCTTCATAAAGGTCAATGTATTGAGAAACAGCTCGCTGAACACCGGCTTCATTAGGTGTATCATTAGTCAGGAATTTCTTTTTCAATTCCTTATGCCATGAATTCATCCAAAGCCAGTTAGCAGTCACCCCTTTGTCATAGTCATAAGGAATGGTCATCAAGACCTCTTTCGAGCTTTCTACTCCTGTCGCCCGGAAGCAATCCCTGAATTTGGGAGACAAACCACACTTGCCACCCTCGATTATCAGATTGCACTGTTCCATGCACGCCTCCCACTGCGGGGTTCCGATATACACTTCTGCATTCAGATAGATATTGGCTAACAGGCATCTTGCAGCCCATTCATTGAAACGTCCATAAGTGGTTTCATCCTGATTCTTGCTTAGACCTGGGATAGCTTCGAGCAACTCTTTGACCATAAAATCATAAATTTCCTTCCGACTGCTTTGTTCGGGCATCTCCTGACTGGTAGTAGTCACCAAAGGGATGTTCCCGAAGCCGTCGCACATGCGCCAATAGTAAAATGCCCTCAGCGCACGCAACTCTGCAATGCCTTCTGATTTGTCCTGCTCTGCTATGCCAGGGAAGACATTACGTTCAATTCGGTCTATAGCATAGTTACACAATACGATTCCCTGGAAATAGCCGTTCCATATATTATTGAAGAAACTAAGGGTGGAATTCCAGGTATGATAATGAATGAGCGGATAGTCGCTGTTATAGATGGAAATATTTTGAGGACCTACGACACAGCAGCCAGATTGTTCTTCCACATACCAATAGTACATCTGATTGTCAGAGCGCAACGGATTATACGCACCAGCAATGTTTGCCTCAAAATCATCTGTCTGGTATTGATAGGTTTCATCCAATATTTCGGAATATACCTTTTCGTCCAAATTGTTGCTGCATGATGTCCAAAGGGCGACCAGCAATAAGATAATTATCGTTATAGTAACTTTCTTCATAATGATTCTTTTTTAAAACGTAAGATTAATGCCCAGTGTATATGTACGAGTCGTGGGGTATTGGTAGATATTGTCAACCCCTGGAGTCAATCCAGAAATGCTTATTTCTGGATCGATTCCGCTATAACCGGTAAAAGTTGCCAAATTGGATATGCTAGCATAGATACGGAATTTTTTTATCCATCTCGCGTTTGACAGGTCAGGGGTATATCCCAATGTGATATTATCTATCTTCCAAAAATCACCGTCTTCCACCCAGTAGCTTACGTATCCGTTAGGCTCGTCGTAAGCTAGGTTCCGATCGCCCATTTTAGGTTCCAATGCACTGGCAAGTACATTGCCGGTACCCAATGACGAAGGAACACCCAGATCTTGTTTCACAAGATTGTACACTTGGAATCCAAATGCTCCACGCATTGTTAGGCTCATGTCAAACCATTTATATCGGAGAGAATTGTTGAAGTTCAGGTAATACTTCGGCAGTGCGTTTCCTATCACCTTACGGTCGCTAGCTTGTGCATCGGCAAAACTCTTAACAGTTCCATTGGCACTTTCAATCAACCACCCGCCATTTTCGTCAATGCCCACAGATTTCCATCCGTAAAAATCACCGAGTGGCTTTCCAACTTCCAACCGATGCGTAATGGAATTAAACACCAACCCGTCTATATAGTTACCTGCCACATATTTGTCGTTGGACAGTGAAAGTAGCTTGCTTTTATTAGTCGAAAAGTTTAGGTTTGAATTCCAAATAAAATCCTTGGTCTGAACTGGTACTGTATTGAGGGAAAACTCCACTCCCGAATTACGGATAGATCCGGCATTGGCCGTAATACTGGACGATACATACGGAGGAACCGCAACCTTATAATCCCATATCAAATCTTCCGTGGTGCGAATGTAGTAATCGATGCTGCCGAAAATCCGGTCGTTGAAAAATCCATAGTCCAAACCCAAATTAAACTCTTTCTTCCTTTCCCAACGCAAATCTGGATTGGCATTTCCGCTCGCCTTCAGCTGATTAATCCATTGTCCTTTATAATAAGCATAACCTCCCAAATTCAGGCGAGTCAGACTCATATAGGAACTTGCCGGAATAGTACCTGTGATGCCATATCCAGCACGTAGTTTCAAGTTGTTTATGAAACCAGTATCTTTCATGAAATTCTCCTTTGCCATGTTCCAGCCTACAGACACAGCTGGAAATGTTCCCCACTTATGGTTTGCCCCGAATTTGGATGAACCTTCATACCGAATGCTGGCAGACAGAAAGTATTTGTTGGAATAGTTATAATTCAGGCGGGCAAAGCATCCTACCAGCCGACTGCTGTTCTGGCTTGTTCCTACTGTTGCCTTGCCTTCGGTCAGAGCCGTACCCACACCCATGTTGTTGAATGTGTAGTCGTCACTTGGAAAATTATAATTACTCATCGATGAATAACGGTAGTTATAATCATTCCAGCTATATCCTACCAGTCCGTCAATGTTGTGATCGTTGAAATGGTTGGCATATTGTGCTGTGATTTCCATCATGTCATTCTGCGTACGGCTTGATGTTTGGGAAGCATATCCGTTTTTGCCATACATGGTTGTCGACTTATGACGTGACGTCTCATAGTAAGAGCCATAGAAGTTGTCTATTTCACGAGAAAACAACCAGTTAATATTCAGCCCCTCTATCGGATTCAACGTAGCCTTACCATACATTTTTATGTTCGTATCTTTATTATCCCCTTTGGTCTCTTCGAGCAAAGCTACTGGATTCAACCGGGTAGGTGAACTTCCGTTCTCATTCCAAGTACCGTCTTCATTCTTGACGGAGTAGGTGGGATTGTATTTAAGAGCATTATAGTAGGGATTCTCATACCAGTCGCTGTAGGGAAAACCATACGAGCGCTGATATCCACTGATTTGAGCTTCCAGTTTCAGCAGGTTGTTCCACATGCGATGTACCACATTGATGCGTGGATAAAGCACTTCTACCTCCGACTTTTTAATGATACCTTCGTTGTTGGTATAGTCCAAACTGGCCACGTAGGAGGTATTTTTGGACGTTCCTTTCAGACTCATACTGAACGTCTTATTAAACGGAGTCTGGGTTATCAATTTCATCCAGTCTGTGCGGCTTCCATAATCGAGTGCACCTTTCATCCCCTCTTTCGCCAGTTCCGCATATTCATCTGCCGTCAGCATGTCTAATTTTCTGGAAATGGCCTGGGTAGAGATATAACTGTTGACATCGATTATCAGCGGAGTGTCCCCCTGGGCCTTTTTGGTGGAGATGATGATGACTCCATTAGTTCCACGTGTACCGTAAATGGCGGCGGCAGATCCATCTTTCAATACATCGATCTGTTCGATGTCATTAGGGGACACATCGTTAAGGTTTCCTTCCACTCCATCAATAATCACCAGCGGAGCTGAACTTGAAGCCAATGTCGTTACGCCACGAAGCATGATTTGGGAAGTGGACAATGGATTGCCATCAGCCTGTACTACAGTCAGTCCGGCAATCTTGCCGCGAATCAGACTGGCGGCATCGACTGATGAAGCTTGCACAAAGTTATCTGCCTTGACGCTGGCAACGGAACTAGTGAGTTCTTCCTTGCGTTGTGTGCCATAGCCTACCACTACCACTTCATCCAGTAGTTTGGTGTCTTCGGTCAATACTATTTCCATGTTTTTATGGGGAGTAGCTTTCAACTCTTCTGTACGAAATCCGATATATGAAACCACGATCGAAGCACCAGAAGATACCCTCAACACAAAATAACCGTTCAAGTCCGTAATTGTGCCGTTGGTAGTTTTCTCTTTTTCTACAACACTGGCTCCGATAATTGGTTCTCCGTTTGCATCTTTGACGATGCCTTTCAGCGTAACACCTTGTTGTTGCGACTCATGTACTACCATTGCACCGGCTTCCGAAGATGCCATGACCGGAGTTGCAATAGTACTCCCCAATAGGAGCAACAAAGCGACAAATGTGTTCTTTTGTTTAAATAGATAACTCAACATAGCTTTTTGTTTTTATGGTTAATAAGGTATTTCATTAACTGTTTTTTTAAGCAATCGTGGCTATTTAAAACAGCTCTGTATTATTTCGTTCCTTCCTTATACAGCCAAATGCCGTAGGTAAATGCCTCTGCATTCTTGTTCGGTTTCTGCTCATTCGGACGAAACCATTGACTGCTGTCGGTAAACGGTGTCAGATAAATCATTACGTTAGTACCCTTGTAAGAGGCTTTCGTCTGATAGACAGGACCCAGCATGTGCGGGTATAGCTTCTCTACGCGCTTTGGCTGTCGGCTGATGTCTACTCGGATGTCTTTCTCGAAGTTGAGGTCGTCATTCCCAATCTGTTTATTCCACACCATATCTAAGCAATAGACTACAGGACCACGGGTGAAAGCGTACGGAATGCGGTCGGTAGGCTCTTCGCGATACATGATTTCGCCTTTGGGCAGCGTATAAGATGTGTATTTACTATGATGTTCGCGCATCACCCACTTCTCTTCCATGGGGAAAGTCAACGTCACCTTATCTCCTTTTTCCCATTTTCTGTTAAGGATGAAATAGGTTTCCGGCTGTACGCCCGTTTGCGCTTCACCATTCACCGAGACTTGAGGCTGCTTGCACCAAGAGGGTATACGCAGGTGAAGATTTTTCTGAACTCCTCCGGCAGACACGGTTATCTCCACTGTTTCCGATTCCGGATAGTTGCCTGTCACCTCGAACGAGAAATCATCACCAACATAATTGGCGGAGAGGTACTGATTGATATAGAAATCGCTTTTGTTCTCTGCATACAGGAATGAGGGTAGCAGGGAGATGATGCGGTGTCCGCTTGCCGTGCAACAATCTGGCCCGTGAAAGTAGCCGTGATAGCCGCTCGGCTTATCACCGTTGGGGGCCGTATGATAACGGCATACACCGGTCTCGCAGTCCTGGGCGGCAAATACGTGGTTTAACATCAAGCGCTCCATGGCATCGGCATATTTGGTTTCTCCAGTCAATTCCAGCAACATCTGCGTCAACTGCATCCACGACATGGTAGCACAGGTCTCCACAATGTTTCCCGACAGCGGTTTCACATAGTCGTGCTCGTAGTGCTCTGCCACACTCACACCGCCGGTGATATACATCTGGCGTTCGCAAATATCATCCCAGGCTCCCGCCACCTTACGGAGCAAAGTCTTGTCACCTGTGATGCGGTACAAGCGCAGAAAACCCATGAAATTCATCTGGAATGTGTGCGAATGTACGTAAGGCTGCAATTTGTCTACGCCTAACTTTCCGTCTGCCACTGAATCCAGTCGTGAAAAGGCATCCCATCCACTCCATTTGTCTATATTGCTAACCACCCACTGACTCCATTTCAGGTACTTTTTCTTTCCCGTGATCTCATACAGACGGGCTACCGGGTCGCACAGAAGCGTGCCTTCCCAAGAGTAATGTACACCATGCCCAGCAAAATCGGAAAGCGCATCGATATGCTTATGCTTGTTTTCAGGCGCCCGCAAGTCCGATGGCCAAAATTCCAGCTTACCCGGACCAAAATATTTCAAATAATAATCTGCTAGTTTTTCTGCTGATGCCAGCGCCTCCTTGTTTCCAGTTTCTTCATAGACAGTTAGAAAAGCATGGAACACAAAATAGAGTTCGTAAGCATCCATACCGCGCACTGGACGTTTGGCAGTGCGAAAGCTTTTGGCAGTGGCGCCTACATATCCACTCTCTTCCTGCGAGTCGATGATGCGCTTCAGCACTGCCTGCACTTTCTTTTGTAATTCTTTATCGCCACTCTGGATGGCAGACAGATAGGCAGACTCTACCCATTTCCCATGTTGTTCCGCCTTTGTCCAATCCCATGCAGTGTGCTGGCGATTTACAATAAAGTCTACATACGTATCAATGGGAAAATCTTTTAGATATTGTCGGTTTACCTCCATGCGTTCTCCAAAAAAGCCCGTGATTCCTTTCACAGTAGAAATGGGCACCGGCTTTTCCAACAGACTGATGTCATCATGTTTTTGAGCAGATATTGATTGTATGGATAAAACAATCAGTAATGATAATACTGTCAGATTCTTTTTTTTCATATCTTCAATAATTATTAGATTGGTAAATGTATTCGTTTAGTGCAAATAAAAAGTGTTTCTCAGCAGTTGCTCTGACGATATGTCTCAAAAAATAGGGAGAATCCACTCATAGAACGATTTGATTAATTTCTCTCCATTAAATGAGTAAATTCTCTCCCTCTTTATATTAATGGAGGGATCTGGAAATGTTGAATATGGGATTGATGAGCTATAATAGTGTATTGTATGCTTTGGCTTTAGGGGCAAAATCTGAAAAAGTTTTGTATGGGCTTTATGTTTTAAAATCTACTTTTTCTAAATCCATAATGCTTCGTTTTTATACGATGTAAAGATATAAGAACGAAAAAGACACACTAGGTAGAATCGCGGAGACGCTTACTTTTCCTGAAACATTTATGAAGGATTCTATTACGAATCCTTCATA
>UMAX01048139.1_pt1 | contig 16004 bp, 13 predicted proteins | sample 1963821 | NCBI WGS metagenome assembly UMAX01 (sample SAMEA4835927, study PRJEB28245) | human gut metagenome | biome: gut microbiome; material: fecal sample | place: Denmark | collected 2008 | reverse complement strand
AGAGACATGCTAGTCAATACGCCAATTTTGGAAGCTTACGAGAAGAAGGCCTGAAAATAATATAAAATAAATTCAACAGAAAATCAATCGTTTGACTCTTTATTTGTGTCTCGGAGACTTTGCCAAAGTTCTTTACCAAAGAGAATCCATGCAGAACTGCCGATAAATCCCAGGAACATTAATCCAAGTATGATAATTTTTTTATTAGGACTGGATGGACTTAAAGGAACTGTTGCTGGCTCCACAATGGCAAATACCGGCTTTGCTTCCTGAACTTTTGCCCGTGCAACTTGTAATTGGGTTTCTACCTGGCTATAAATTTGGAAAGCAATGCTCATATCATTCTGTAAACGGGTTCCTTCTGCCTGTGTACGCTGTAGTACAACATTACGGTTAGCATCCATAAAGTCTGCGTATGCTTTTTGTGCTTTGTAATATTCTTCTTTGCGTTCTTTGCAGAGCTTTTCCAGATAGTTACAATCCTCTTGTGCTTTGCGTGTGCGGTAATCAATGATGTATTTTTGTAATTTAGCTACGGCACTATCTGCTACTGTGGCGGCTACCTCGGGATCCTGAAAGGTAGCAGAAACGATTGTCATACCATTTTTTTTATCTTCACTAGCTAATAATGCTCCTTTTATTGCATTAATTTTACCATTTTGCTCTCCTGTTAGTCTAAAAGGGTCGATAATACTATTTGATTCATTTGTATTATCGTTAGATATAAATAGCGATTTAATTCCATTTATAGCCATACCTGGTAATTTGAAAATGTATCCCCACCAAGGACTTTTTTGGGTATCAATATAATCTGATAATTTTATCGCATGTTGCGATTTTTGAGGTGTTACTTCTACGTTATACATTTCAAGTATAAAAGGGGTTGATTTTATCAGATCTGGGAACATGGTGGAATTTAAAGCATCTTGTCCGTTTCCTCCAATTCCTCCTATTCCAAGCATGGAAGCCATTCCTGCAAAACTATTGCTATTTCCATTTTGTCCGGATTCAGGCGAAAGTGCTATATTTACTTTATATGCTTTAGGAAGACTAAAAGCAATAATACTTCCTATAATAAACCCCAATCCGATGGCTTTTAAAATAGACTTTCTATTGCTTTGCAATTTTTTGATGATTTCTATTAAATTTATTTCTTTTATATCTTTTTTATTATCCATATTAGAATTTATTTTCGTAGATATTTTTTATAAATGAATGTTCGTAAGAAATTCGGAATCAATCTTACAGTGATTCTGATAATTATGTTATATAAGAGTGTTGCTAATGAAAGAAATCCCATTTTATAGAAACTGAATTGGGATTTTATATCTGCAATAGCGTATTTCCATCCACCTCTACGTTTTATCATATCTTTAGAGAATCGGCAGAGATATAAACTTTCTTGAATATTATAGAAATGTGCTCCATTCATTAGCATTTTGATCCATAGATTATAATCCTCGGGAAATCCAGAATATCCTCCAACTGCTAAAACTGCGCTCTTCTTATACATCGCTACAGCGTGATTAATAGGGCATCGATAGTGCGCATACTGCATAATTTCGTTATGCTTTTCAGGAAGTTTTTTTACGAATAAAATGTTATTAAAATCCCCCTCAAATTCTTCTAACCAGGCACTACATATATCTGTTTCTGGATGCAATTTAAATATCTCTAATTGCTTTTCAAAACGATTAGGCTTAGAAATATCATCAGTATCCATGCGGGCTATTAATTCGTAATGGCAATGTTTTATGCCCTCATTTAAGGCTTTTCCTAATCCCAAATTATTAGGTAGGGCAACAATCCTGATGAATTGGTAATTTTTATTATATTGATTTATAATTTCATCTAACTCTTTTGTTAAAGGCCCATCTTTAACTATTATAATTTCAGAAGCTTGTACAGATTGATTTATTATGCTATCTAAAGCTTGTGATAAATATTGAGGATTTTCTTTAATATAAACGGATAAAAGAACAGAAAAATTCATAGTTGTTATTGCAGTAATGAGTTATAAATCGAATAATATTTTATATAGAACTTATCAGGAGAAAATTCTTTTAAATATTGTTTGTACAATTTCTCTCCCAAAGTATTGTCGTTTGTTGCTTTTTGGATAGCTTGCTCTAAAGAGTGAATGTTTTCTAATTCAAAAAAAACGACCTCTTTATTGGGACATAATTCTTGGAATATAGGAATCTTAGAACAAATGACATTCTTTTTATATATGGCTGATTCAATGAGGGTAAGTCCAAAACCTTCACTTCTACTAGGAAGTGCAAATAAGTCATAGTATGGTAAAAAACGATAAGCATCTTTTTTATAGCCCAAGAAAAGCACTTGTTTTGATACATTTTCATCAATACATAATTGCTCTAATGTTAATTTACTTTTTCCTTCTCCTATTATTATGAGTTTGTAGTTTGGAAGTTTTTTAAGTGCTTTAATAATTTGATCAACTCCTTTTCTATCTGTTAGTGCAGCATTTACTCCTATGAGAATTGAGTCTCCTTTAAAATCCAATATTTCTTTTTTTTCTTCTTCTGCTATAGAAGATGATAAAGATATACTTCGTGTATTATATGCATAAGTTAATTTCTTTGTTGAGAATCTTTTCTTGTAATATTGCATAGCATCTTTACTGAGGGTAACAATTTTATTATGTCGTGTAAGGCATATCATCCATAGGTTACCAATAGTATATGCTATGAATTTATTATATTGATAAGAAAAATCAGGAATAACATAATTGTGTAAGGTTGTAATACATTTTGCTTTACAATTTATAGGCTTATGTAAAAAAATATAGAGGTCGGGACGCAATCCGTGTGTGTGAATAATGTCATAAGAGTTGAAATCGATCCTTTGTGAAAATGATATTTTCTTTGTTGGACATAAAAAATTGATTTCTTGTCCTTCATCAAAATAGAAAACTATACATGAGTGTCCATGTAAAATCATTTGCTTTACTAGTTCTTGTACAACAAGAATAGGTCCGGCATTTATTCGTTTAGGGATAATATAAGCAATGTTCATTGTTCCTTATGAGAAATATATCCAAATATCAGCTACTTGCTGTAATTTGCTATAGTTTAAATAAAAAAGAAATGAGCTTAATACTATACTGATGATGTATCCTATATAATTAGGCTTAATTGTTAAAGCTAATGCAGGAATAATAAATATTTCACACGTTGCAAAAATTGTAGCTAATCGGCCTCCAATCTCTCCAAGGCCGGATGTGAGTAATAAGATTATTATTGAATATAGATAGGCGTTTTTTATTATATTATATAGTTCCTGTTTAGGTTTTAAAATGGGTTCATAATATGAAAAAAGTAAACATAAAAGTATTTGAAAATATAATAGGGGATTAGTCAATCCTAAATTTGAGGTATTGACATAGGTTAGTAAAACAATATTTCCTAGGCTTGTTAATAAAGCTTTTAGTAAAATTCCACCAGTAAATCCAGCAATAGCACTTCCTGTTAGTATATATAAGATTTGCTTAAAAGATAGGTCGTATTTGTAAATAAAGATGAAGGGTAAGATAATAATACTACTATAATGAAAACATGATGCAATCAATGTAAAAAGACAAAATAACCTAACCTTATTATCTGATAAATATTTTAATGCATATATAATTATAACAATTGCTAATGCTTGTCTTATTTGATTCATATCTCTTAAAAGCAGAAATCGAGAATAGTATACGCAAAAGCCGAGTATTGGGTATATACTATAATTAATCAGTGATTTAAGAAGAAATGGTATAGTAATAGCAGATATTGAAAGGAAATAGAAGTCAATATTATTGTATATACTTTTTATTAATACGGATAAATAATAAAAGCCATACTCTGAATAACCTTTTTCTACATTTGTCCAATTTTGAATAGTGTCTGTTTGATATTTAAAGAAGTTTATATAATTTATAGAATCGGCACCACTTTCTCTTCTACATCCTATAAATAAAATCATAGCTAGCCCTATAAAGTATAGGACTTTTTTCTTCTGTGAAACTATAGAAAAATCTGCTATTGAAAATAAGAGTAGACATATATATATTATAATATAGATAATCATATAGAAATAATACTATCTATTTAATTGAGTATGTAATTTATAGATTATTCTAAAAATAAAACTAAAAAATTTTTTGTTGTATTGGATAGCGCTATAGAATAAGTATTTTCCAATAGTGGATACATTCATTTGTAAAATAACCTCTTTTGTCTCATCGGCTAAATCATTAAACTCTGGATAGTAAATAGCATTATGGCTGAACTCATCATAAAGTGCTATAAGTATCCCTTTCTTTACTAATTCCTTTTGTGGATATTTTGATAAAATAATCCGTAGATTTTTTATGTAATTAAGATGTTGCTCTATAGTTTTTATATTATATTTACGTGTAATAGAATCTGCATTACAAACCTGATCGTAATGGTAAAAGGCTTGTGGAAGATAACTTGTTTTAACTGGATGTTGATATATTTGAAGACATACAAGTAAATCCTCGCAATAATTTGTGTTATGAGGATACTTTATATTATATTTATCATAAATGTCTTTTTTTATAAGTTTATTACAACAACTTCCATGAAGACCATTGAAAAAATTATTTAAGATAGCTTTATTTGAAAGGCTTAAAGGCTTTTGTATTTTATAAACAGTTTTATTTTTAAATTCTATAAAATAGTCTGTAATAATTACATCTGGGTTACTTCTAGTGGCCTCTTTATATAAAGAAGATAACATATGAGGCTCAATCCAGTCGTCAGGATCTACATGTATAGTATATAACCCATTAGAATGGTCTATTCCAAACTGGCGAGTTGCACTAACACCTTCATTTTTTTTATGAAATAAAAGAAATCTAGAATCTTTTTGGGCAAATTGTTCACAAAGAATTCTACTATTATCTGTACTTCCATCATCTATTAACAGTACTTCATAATCTGAAAAATCTTGCTCTTGTATACTCTTGATACATCTGCTTAAATATTTCTCTGCATTATATACTGCTATAATAATTGATATAAATGGACAATGCATATAATAATTAGTTATGGTAAATAGCAAAAAGCAATATATTGCATAAATAGCTTTTTGCTATTATTAAAAGTTATTTTATTAAAATAAAGGACGAATATTAAAGACTCGTATATCTGAATATTAAGATTTTAATTCTATACTCTAAAATAATGGTATAATTAAGAAATTTTAGATCCTTTATAGAATAGAAATAGTTTCGTTAGACTAATGCAGTAATAGTAACCAAGCTTTACAGGTAGATGATATTGCACTTCCCATAAAAACTTATTGGGATGCTTAATTAAAGTTCTGAATGTTATGTCGGTTATGCGATTTTTAAAATAAATAGTTTTATAAATATCGTATAGGTTGAATCTGCAATTGCATTTATATTTTTTAATGAAAGAGGAGATTTTTAATTCTTCAATTAAACAATACGTGTGATAATTTGTTACGATTTTATGATCTGTTATTATCTGTCTTATTTCTTTAATAATTGTGGCAATAGCTTCTAAATTCCGCCTGGTAATATGAGTTGTTATTGAATTATTTCTTATGTAATAAAAGTATGTTTTATCTTTTATTACATACATTGATTTTGCACTTGATGCTAGTAAGAATGACCATAGTTCATCTTCATGTAATAAGCCTTCTTTAAAAAATAATTTATTTTGAATAATAAAATCTTTTTTTATTAACTTATTTACTGCCATGGGATACCACCTTTTTTGGCAATATGAATTAATAATATTGGAGTTCTCTGTGATAATGCCATCGTTTAACAATAAAGGTGGATAGACTTTTGTAGCACCGATTACTTGATAGTCGGCAATGACAAAATCTACATTGTTTCCTTTTAGAATAGGAGCCGTTAATAAAGTAATGCAATCAACACTTATGGTATCATCACTATCTAAAAAATATAAATATTCTCCTGTAGCATGGCTTATACCTGTGTTTCGGGCTGCTGAAAGCCCTTGGTTCTGATTATGGTGTAATATTTGAATAATAAAACTGCCTTTGTAGACGGATATTATTTTTTCAATAATTTCCATGCTATTATCAGTACCACAATCATCAACAATGATGATTTCAATATTCTTATATGTCTGATTAAAGACAGATTGGATACATGCTTCGATATATGAAGCCACATTGTATACCGGTATTATAATGGAAACCTTCATTCTTTTAAAGCAGTTAGAGGCAATTTAATAAGACCTGTACCCCAATGAAAATATCTATTTTGAGCTGAGTAGTATAATAAACACTCATTGGAAGTAATGGTTAAAGCTGGACGGTGCATTTTATAATTATCCCATCTATACCATTGCTTACTTTTTGTCAGCAGAATACTACTTTGGTAGGATATATTATCTTTTGAATGTGCATAAGCGATATAGCTAAGATTATTGTAATCTGATATTGCTCTGGTAGAATACACCATGTGGTATGTATTATTAAATATTTCGATATCAAAATGCCATGGCATGTGATCCGGTTTTATATAGATTTTAATATCTCTAATGAAATTCCATATTTTCCCATCTGTAGATTCATAATGTTTAATGTAAGAACCATGAGTAAAAGAATCTTCATCATTGGTTAAAATCCAAATAAGATATTTATTGTCTTTGAAAATAACCACTGGACAAACTAAACTTTGAAATGTATTTTTTGATGATTGCATTAATTCTTTAGTAGACCAGTTTATTCCGTCCAAAGATGTTTTTCGGTAGATAAATTCTCCTCCATTGAAAAGACAGAATCTAAACCAACATTCTAAAGTTTGGGTTGTTGGGTTATATATAAGGTGAGGATCTGAATTAAAGCCTTTATGGCAATCTTCTAAACCGGCTATTGGGTTCTTTAGTCCTTTTGGGGTTATCCAATTATATCCATCTTGAGAAACTGCGATTGATGGATTTTCTAGTTTGCAATCTGTTTTTGTGAAAGGAGTATAACATCGCCAATATCTCCATCCAAACAATTTTTCAGGGAAATAAAGTACTTTATTATGAACAGCTTCGTTTGCACCATCATAAGTTTGTGTATACAATTTTATGATAGGATTATTTGTTTGTTGTTTTTGAGGCAATATGTTTATTAGATGTGATGTTATAAGAGAACACTTTTGTAAAATCTCTTGGCTATAATATTTTAATCTTTGTTTTATCATTTTCTTATTGTTTTATATATTCTGTGTAAGAAAGATCTGATTCCAGAAGAAAATAGCATCATTTCTCCTATCAATAAAATGGATAATGAAAGAACTGTAGCTACACAGTACAGGATAAAATTTAATAAATCATTACTGCCCTCGATTAGTGGATGTATAATATTGAAATTCATATAATTATATATGAAAAATGTAGTAAACAATATACTAGTATAAATTATAATTATTTTCCAATATTTTAATACAGAAATATTTAACCCTTTAGAGTATAGAAAATATGGTTTCCAAAGATGAACAATAACTAACATACTAATTATGGGCCCCCACAGAACACCTTCTAAACCCCACAATAATCCACCAATAATTGATACTAATATATTAATGCTGGCTTCAGTTAATGGAGCCCATATATCGTAAAATAATCCGTGGGCTCTTAAAAATTGATCTACGATTTCCCCTGTTTGTTTTAAATAGAATGCAGTGATTATTAAGATGATAATGTTGTTAGATAAAAGGTATTCAGCGCCTAGCCAAATGCTTATAAATTGATTGATACAAAAATAAATGCATAGAGAAAGTAAAATTGCAATAAAATACCTGATGGCGAGAAGCTCCTCAAATACTTTTTTAATTTTAGTTTTATTACCTTCTGCTACTAAATTCCCAACTCCAGCTGACGTGCTATTAAGGAGTTGTGTTATTAATGCATCAACTTTTAGAATTATTAGATTATAATTCATAAAATAAGTTACAAGGGATAAAGAACTGAAAGAATAAATGAATATAGAAGAAGTGTTTAATAAAGCTACACTTGCTAATTTGTGTACGAATATTTGTTTTATATATTTAGGTATTTCTGGATAATTAGATAAGTTCTTTTTCCCTTGTTTGATTGTTGAGTGTAACCAAGGATATACTTGTCTCACTTTGATATTTAGAATAAAGCAATAAATAATACCAAAGATTAACTCTATTAATAGCCAGATATAAGGGCTTTTATATTGTAATAATAGCACTATTTGTACACATATTTTGATAATGTTGGCGGATTGGTAATAAATTGTCACATAATACTCTTTCTGATCTGCAGCTAGTAATGTCTGTTTATAGTTAAAAAAGTATGTAAAGAGTGAAATTATTAGGTATGAAAAATAAGCGAAATATATTATACCTAAATCCAAAATGCTTTTTTTAAAAATAAAAGGTAGGAAAATTGCGACAATTATTCCAATACCTGTTATAATATATCCTATTTTTTGATAAAGATATCCAAATATAGATATAAGCTCTGTGATTCTTTCATGATTCTTATCGAACAAAGGTTTATATAATGAAAAAGCAATCGCTGAACTTATACCTAATTCAGCTAAATTAAATAAGCCTAATATATTTTGGAGAGTAGATGTTAAACCAACAAATTCATTGCCTAAACTGTCAATAAAAATCTTCCTAGAAAAGAATGTAGCAACAAGTAACAATATATAGAATAGTAAGTTTACTTGTGCATTTGTTATTGTTTTTTTTACTCTTGACTCCATTTCTTAAAATTATTGAAAAGATTTTCCCATTCCTGAGCGATATTCTTTACTGAAAATTTATTAACGTAATAGAGACCATTCTGAGCTAAATATTCTCTTTTTTTCTGATTAGTTATTAGATCTGTTAAGGCTATACACATAGCTTTTGTATCATTATTAGGTACAATGATACCGTTAAAATCATTAATAATAATATCGTGTAAAGAAGGGAAAGAGTTCATGACAATAGGAACAACTCCAAATTGTTGTGCTTCTGTTAGTGTTAAACCAAAGCCTTCGAATGCAGATGTCATTAGAAATATTGAGGCCTTTTTATAGTATTCTAAGGGGTCTTGCTTCCCAATAAATTTTACATTGTTCAATTTGTTTTTTCTTGCATATTCTTTATATATATTTTCGTCTTTTCCGAATCCAATAATGATTAATTCCCATGTATTTGTAATTCTTTGGCTATTAAATTCTTTCCAAGCTTTTAATGCTAAAAGAAATCGTTTTTCGCTTTCAGAAAAGCGTCCAACGATTAACACTTGTTTCCTTTTTTTATGGAAATCAATATTTGTTTGTTCTGGATAAGATAAAGGGTTACTTATTGCATAAAGTTTAGATCCCTCTGCAAGATTGTTTATCTTTTTAAATAATGGGATATATTTAGAAGATAATACGACATATTTAGATGAGCCTTTATATATATAAGAATTCTTTCTTTGAATAAGCTTATTCGCATATTTTAAATATAAAGGTAATAATATTTTTTTGATTAGTCCATTTACTCCTGCTTGATACCATGATGTATGTGTTAATATATTTTTAATGTGTAATAACTCCCAACCAGGCATAGAATGATAAACAGTAATAATGGGTATATTATTATGATTGCATTCTTTGACATAATCAAAATATTCTTTTGAAAATGCCATTTGATATACTATGATTGAGATTTGATTCTTATCTAAAAAACTAGTAAATTGAATTTTATCATTTAGATCTAATAAAATTTCATCTTTAAAATATGTAATGTAATTTTTTTCTTTTTTTAAATATGCACAATAAAAAGAAAAGTCTTTTCGTTCTTTATCCCAATAATTTATTAATGAGCGTGTTAATCTTGATGCTCCTCCCCTTTGTGGGTCTGGTGCATATTCAAAAAAATAAAGAATATTCATTATAAAGATTTAGAAATGAAGGTACGGCAACGTTTGATCAGTTCTTCTTGATAGGGCTTATGTAATTCTTTATTTGTAAAGATACTGTTGCATTTTAATTTCTTTCCTAAAAAGTTGGATAGTACTTTTCCCTTCTTTATAGTAATTAGATTGAATAGCTCTATTAACCCATCAAACCGGCAGGAACTAAAAACGGTATCGTCCGCCTTGTTAATAAAAACAACAGGAGTTCCCATAGCTAGACAGGGAAGTGCACAATGGATTCTTGATGTAATAACATATCTTGCTTGTTCATATTTTCTTAGAATTTCGTCTGCCTTTTTGAACTTGTCATCATCATTCCTATAGTCTTTGCTGTAAAACTCTTGGCATATAAATTCAGCATTTATGAAGACATCGTCTTCTATTACCGTATGAAGTTGTTTATATAGTGCCGCTGCTATTATTAAAGCTTTCCAACCTGTTTGAGGTACTGCTACGCTGCCTTCTATCTTATTTGCAATTTCTTTAATGACTTTATAATGACAGGTCAACGTCAGGGCATAATTTAATAGTGAGGATAATCTTTTGTTAAAATAGAAGAATGGATCAACTATATAGATTTTTTTACTGTTTACTTGGTTATTCTTATATGTAAGTCCTAAAGTTAGTGTAAGACATCCGGAAAAATAAGCATTAATCCCCTTTGATGATAACATCTTTAAAGTGTTATGATCTCGACAACCTATAGGCTCAAATCTTTTGAAATAAGCTATACTTTTCTCTGTTAAGAATTGATCTTTTATTGTTTCATTGATATGTATAGCCACAAAGAGTGGATTAATTAGTACAGATGGTGGCCAATTCTGAGGCTCATGTGAATACCATCCGTTCATTATGAGTTTGACAGATTCTCCTTGATATTCATTTGTATGATCACGATCAATATATAAAAAAGTAGAGGAATTGGAGAAAAACTGTTTGGCAGCAAGACTTTGGATATAATCTCCAATATTGAATTTTCCATTAAGAGGTGTGTAGACGAGTAAACCGTTTTTCATGAAAAGTAAAAATATTAATTAATGCTTTTATTGGTTAGTTTATCTTTGTTTTTTCTTCTTATTACTAGATCAAACCATAAATTCAGTCCCGTCCATACAACAACATCAATTACAAATACCAATGTATTGTTCCATCCGGAATGTACTGTAACCAAAGTGAAGGCACAAAGACTGGCAGACATCAGCTGAATAGTGATGAGTGCCTGACGTGGGGAAAATCCCATATCCAGAAATTTATGATGAATATGAGTCTTGTCGGGTAGAAAGAGCGGTTTACCGTTACGTGCCCGGCGAAGCACGACACGCACCACATCGAGTGAGGGAACAAGCAAAACGCTGAAAGAAACAAGCAGGGGAGAACCCAGGATTTTTTCAGTGGGAATGGTTCCGGTATACATGCAGTATTTAATGACGAAGGAGCTGAGAATGTATCCCAGTGTCAGACTTCCGGTGTCGCCCATAAAGATCTTGCGTCCGCGGTCAGCGTTGCCGAATACATTGTAAGAGAAAAAGGGAATCAGGATGCCTACACAGACAAAGGCCAGCAGGGCATAGATCCATTGCTGGTTGTGAATGAAGATGACTCCCAAAATGGTAAGGGCAACCATACTCAAGCTGGAAGCCAGTCCGTCGATGCCGTCAATCAGGTTGATAGCATTGGTAATGAATACCGCCAGCAGCATGGTCAGGGGAATTCCTATACCTGCGGGAATCTCGTAAATCCCGAAAAGTCCGTAGAAATTGTTGATATAGAGTCCTGCTAGCGGAAAGAATGCGGCAGAGATGATCTGCACAAAGAATTTCTTGCGGTATCTTACCCCCATAAGGTCATCGGCAATACCGACGATATACAACAGGGTAAGTCCGGCTATAAGAAAGAGCAGCTCGGTTACCATGGTTACGGTGAACTGCGGATCGGGGAGATATCCTAGCAAGATACGCAGGGCGGTGAAAAAACAGGTGGTGCAGAGGATGACGGGAAAGAACGTAACTCCTCCCAGTCTTGGAATGGGTCGCTTGTGGATCTTCCGGGCATCGGGCGCATCGAAGAGCCGTTTACGCAGAGAGATAATCAGAATGTTCGGAATGATGATTCGTCCGAGAACGATTGCAGTAATGAAGGCTGCAATTATTAAATACATGTTTGCCATGTGAAGAATAGTTTTGGGTACGCTTCGCGATTACCTGTCCCATTCAGAGAAGAAAGGTAATTGCGAAATTGAATAGTATTTACTTGCAAATGTAGGCTTTATTTTCGAGACATCAAAGCGGAATGTGGCCAAAATATGCCTCTGCAAGGGATTTTCTTCACAATGCAGAGGAGGGGAAAATACTGCACGGAAAAGTAATAAAAAAATCCCCGGGGAGATAACCTGTTCATTATCACCCCGGGGAGAGTATCATTTCCGGAAAATCCGCTTACTTGACAATATTGGCTATCGATGCAACCATTGTCGCTAAGGAGGCGAAGGAGGTAGCATAGCCTAAGATATTGCCCAGGTTATTTTTGCGCTGCTTATTCGGAACCACAATTTCACAGCCGGGCTCAATCTGTTTCTTGCCGCTGCCTTTCACTTCAGCCACCTGGCCGTTCATGTAGATGATGAACTTCTTGCTCTTCTTGGCATTGCTGGAGTAGCCTCCGGCCTGGCTGAGATAGTATTTCACGCTCTTACCGTCAATGTAGGAGACGGTATTCGGCATCATGACGGCTCCGTTGATTTTCACGGTATTGTTGAATTTCGGTACGGTAATGATGTCGCCTTCTCTCAGGACAATGTCAGCATTGCTTCCGGGTTTGGCCAAAGCTGCTTCCAGATCGATTCCGACGGTGAAGATACTGTCGAGTTCAAGTTTGAGTGAGTCGGTCATTCCGGCTCCCAGCTCTTTCTGCATCATGTTCAAGACGTCCTGCATGCGCTTCTTTTCTTCCTCGTTGGCGATACGGGTCAGCTTCGCACCGCGGACGTAACCGAACTGGGTTACACCACCGGCTTTCTTGATCACGTCGGTCAGGCGTTCATTCTTGCTGGTCAGGGTGTACTGGCCGGAGTAAAGGACTTCGCCCTTGACGGTTACATTGGCCTGTTCGCTGTAACCCGGACTGCGGCGTACGAATACCTGATCGTATGGCTGGAGAACAAATCCTGCCTCGCCGTCAACCACAAAACCGTCTTTCAGAGCAAACGAGTAGGTTTCTCCGATAGTCTGGGCTTCGGTGGTGCTCTTCGGGTCGCGGATACGGCGGGATACGTCTACGCGTACAAGGGAGGCTGATTCTTTCAGACCGCCTGCAGTGATGACGATGTCTTCAAGCGTCATATTGTCTGCATAGGGGTATTCTCCCGGCAGGGTGACTTCTCCATAAATGCGGATGCTGCCCAGATCTTTCAGGTCGTGGATGCTGGGGATATAGAGTACATCGTTGTTGCGCAGGGCAATGTCGGGGCTGCTGCCTGCCAGAATGCCCTTGATATCTACGGAAAGTACTTCGCTGGTGAGGTTCTCGCGCTGGCGGTAGAGAACGGCGCGGTTGGTAAAGGCGTCGCCCAGCAGACCGTCGGCTTTTTCAACCAGCTGCTTGACGGTGTTCAGTGAACCGCTCAGCTCATAAATACCCGGGCGATAGACGGCTCCTTTCACTTCCAGACGGTTGGTGAAACGTTCCAGGATGGGATCGGCTGTCACTTCATCGCCGTCGCACATCTGGAAACGGGTGAAGTCTTTGGCATCTACCGTAGCTACGGAGTATTCGCGGCCTGCCTGACGGATGACGCGCAGGCTGTTCTTGTAGCCGTCTGCGGCAAAGTTTCCGGCGTATTTAAGCAGGGTCGCGATGGATTCATCGGATTTCATTTCGTAGCGCATCGGGCGTTTTACCTTGCCGGTGATCTTGACGATGGCTTCATATGGGGGAACGATGATGACATCTCCTTCCTGCAGACGGATGTCGTCCTGGATCTTTCCTTGCATGATGAATTCGTAGACATCAACCGTAGCGACGTTCTTTCCGTTGCGTGCAACGTGGATGTTACGCAAACTACCGATATCGCTGACTCCGCCGGCACTGTAAAGGGCGTGGAATACCGTCGCAAAGGAGGACAGCGTATAGGTTCCGGGGCGCAGCACTTCACCCATCACATTGATCTGGATGGTGCGGGCATTGCCGAGGGAGACCTGGATATTGTTGCCGGAGTCTGCATAAATCTTGCTGAGTTCCTGCTTCAGGACAGTCTTCGCTTCGGACACGCTCATGCCGTTCAGCAAGACAAGTCCCAGATCGGGGATATTGATGTAGCCGTCCGGAGAAATGGTTTCGCGAATGGTGCTCTGGCTGGCTCCCCAGATGTCGATGATTACTTCATCACCCGGGCCGAGACGGTAGTCGGGAGGAGTGGCCACGTTCATGTTGGGTTCGAAGGTCAGATTTTCGGTGTTGAAGATGTCACGGCCGAATACCTGATCTTCGGGATCATAGTCGTAAAGAGGAGTCAGTGAAAGTGAATCGCTCAGAAGGGATACTACCCGGTTCTGGTTGGTATTCTTGCTGTATTCCATGGAGTAGGGGTTGTTGGACTGGTCACGCTGGGAGAACTCGTTCTTCTTGCGTTCTTCTTCCATTTTCTTACGCTGACGGTATTCCTGCTCCATCTGTTCGCGGCGCTCCTGCTGCAGTTCGGAGTTACGGTTAGTATTCTTGCGGTAACCGTTCTGGTAATAATAATCGCTTTCTCCGGAGGAAGACTGTCTCATGCGGTCCTGTGAAGTGGAACTGCTGGTGCCCAGGGTTCCTTTGGACTGTTGCTGATACATTTCCTGTACTCGGCGTGCCTGTTCTTCGGTAACGCCCCGGCGTGCCAACTCCATGGCGATCTGCTTCTGGTCTTTTCCCTGCTGCATCCCCTGTTTGACATACTCCAGTACCTGGCTGTCACTCATGGTCTGTGCCGCTGCGGGGAGAGCTCCCAGCAGGAAAAGGCAGAATGCGAGTCTTGCGAATCGTTTCTTCATAAAGAGTTATCTTTAGTTTGGTTTGTTTTGTTTTTGTCTTTCCAACTTGGTAAACTTCCTGCAAAGGTAGGCTTTTTTGTTGGATTTTCAGAGTTTGAAATCCGAAAAAAAGCAAAATGCGGTGAGGGAAGAAAAGGAATTGCATGACAGGCCGGAAAAGGTTACATCCAAAGCCGGGAATGAAGGGGAGCAAAGTAGATGAAAATGACATGGTTTTGTGAAATAGTGTTAAATATAGGCGATTTTCTGCGTAATTATTATGTTGCATAACATAAAAACCATACCTTTGCATCGTGTTTTTCATGGTATTAGATTTAAGGTTAATGAAGATTGGGAGTCTGGGAAGATTCCCTCTTTTTTTGCCCGTACGTGAAGGGGAAATTTCTTCGCGTACGATGGAGCTGAATCGTACAGTCGATGGGGTAATTTTTTGCGGTCGATTTGCCCACATTGTATATACGTTGCGGCCCGATCGTGCAGTCGTTTCAGCCCGATCGTCCGGTCAAATTAGAATAAATTTATGGGGAATTGAGCGGTAAGCGGGACTCGAACCCGTGACCCTCGGCTTGGGAAGCTGCTGTCCTTTAATCCTGCGGATTAAAGGCAACCAACTGAGCTACTGCCGCTTATAGAAAACTTTAGTCTCGCTTTTCTTTGCTGGTTTAACTCTCGGTTTAACTCAGAGATAAAACAAGAAGTATTTAACAATAAATTAATAATCTCTTTGCAGCCTTGAACTGCACCACAAAATTAGTAAATATCAAGCTGTTATGCAATGATTCTTTCTAATAGTTTTGCTTTTGACTATCAGTTTTTTATCTATCTAATGATATGGTATATAATGGTATAGTGTAGCTTTCTCTTTACTTAAAAAGTATTCATATACTGTATTTCCAATATATAATAGAGTAGCGGTAGTAAAATCAGTAATGAGTATAGAAAGTTGTTTCTTCTCAAAAATCTACCTGCTGAAAATATACTTTGATTATTTGGTTTTCTCTGTTAGTCTGATTATAGTTGTATATGTGAA
>UMAX01025183.1_pt1 | contig 16685 bp, 14 predicted proteins | sample 1963821 | NCBI WGS metagenome assembly UMAX01 (sample SAMEA4835927, study PRJEB28245) | human gut metagenome | biome: gut microbiome; material: fecal sample | place: Denmark | collected 2008 | reverse complement strand
GTGAATCCACAAATGTAAATACAATTCCACCTGATGTTATACCATTAACTAAAGATGCAAATACTCCTCTTGTTCTTCCCAATACCTTGGTTGCATTGTCTTTGGCCTCTGAAACCTTCGCATCAGACTGCGTCCTTCCAAAATCATCGTCACCCGTGATTACTGCGCCCATTGCCTGAACCACAGAACTTACAACCGAACTGTTAGCGACAGTATCAACATTTGCTTCAACCGATGCTGCACCTTGAATTTCATTGTTAACTGTTCCTAAACTTTTAAAGGCTTCCATCGTCTCTGTATATTCAGAGCCGATGAAAGCCGCAAAAAAGCAGACTGCTACTAACAGCCAGTAATGTTTTTTTAAGTTCTTCTTAGCATTTTTAGCAAGTTCTTTTCTCTTAAAATTCATATTCCAACAATCTTCTTTATTTATTAAGTACAGTCTTGCGTACTACTCCAAGCGGATCTTTAACCATAAGTATAACAATCCATATGATAAGTCCAAAAGCTACCACTGATAAACCCAAAAATGCGTCATTAAGCATATCTGATGATGCCGGAGTAAAATACTCTGCCCCCAGTTCAATATATTCCACAACTGCATCTACCATCCACATAAGTGATGCACCCCAGTACATAAGCGCAAGTGTTCCAAGTTTTAACTGCGAACGCCTGTCATTAGTATACCATATGATAGTAGTTATAACCGCTGCAAATACAGCTATAAGTAATGTCATAATTATCTCTCCAATCCTTTAACTTCTGCTTCCTTAGCTGCTTTCTTTTCTACTCCGGAAGCTATTGCTACCATGCCGACCCACACAGCTGTAACAACCACTGCCATGCCAACACCGGCAGTTGCCATCTCATGTAACATCTGCACAGCATCATCCGGATTACCTGCTGCTGTCAAAAATGGAAAGAATGGTGTAACCTCGCCATGCCATACATGCTCGAATGCAAGTAAAGCTGTTCCTCCCCAAAGCATATTGTTAAGCCACTTTAACTTTCTAGAAAATGGAAGTGCCTTTTCTTCCTTAACTGCTTCTGCAGCACCTTCTGTCTCGCACGAACATATTTCCTTCTTCTCTTTCTTTTCAACAATCTTAGTTATCGCTGTTGTAACGATAGCTTCAGTACCTGGTACTATAAAACATGCCATATTAAATTCCTCCTGATTCACGATGCATTTTCATGTCCCAAAATGCATATATTTATATGTATTTTACCTATTTCACATTGGATTGTCAAACATTGTAAAATATACATTTTCACATATATTTTCTCTTTATTCCCTCTGCTGAATATGATATAGTAAATCAGATAGGATTCACTTTGGAAAGGAGATGTTCTTATGAAAAAGAGCTTTAAAAGACTGTTAAGCTGCATATTTATAATAACTTTCTTCCTTGTTGGCATGTGCCTTGACAGAGCCAATGTATCTGTTCCTGAAGTGGACTCTTTTTCTGTATCAGAAGCTAAGGTATTCGCTACACCTGAGCCTTCTGTCAGTGATACCATGCCATGTACAACTGAAATGCTTGGACTTGTGAGAACATCAATCACCAATCTTACAGCAGACAGAAGCAGTTCCCGCAATGTATTACGCATATTCCAATTCTTACTTTGCGGTCTGTGTGCAGCTATCGGTATCAGTATCTATTTCAAATCGACAGGCGTAATGCATGATTCTATCACATGCAGCACTACTGTCACTCTTAATTATATCCATCAGACTGACGGCAAAAAATAACAGATTATCATTAAATCAGAACATTTTCTGGTAATACATTATTCATGTATATTATTAACAATATTAAACAATTATATGTAGAGGCAATAAATATGAATATTTTAATGATAATCGGTATTATTCTGGGTGGAGGTGTATCTGTTGCATCCACCGTTGGAATAACTGTAGGTATTTTCGGAACCATTGTATATAAATTTTGCAGAAAGCTTCGTTTCGGAATATCTATGTTTGACTAAGTTTGAAGGGATGAATAATAATATGTTAGGTAATATAACAGTCGGTATCGTCATTGTTCTTGCTGTTGCTGCCTGTGGACTTGGTGTGTGGCTTGACAGAGCCAAATCGGACAGTCAGGACAACAACACTGACGCACAATCTAAGAATTAAATGATAAAGGCGGTCACATCAGATTCTGTTCTGATATGACCGCTTTTCTTACCACTTTTACTTGCTTTCATGGTAGCTGTTAAGCAAATCTTCAATTCTCATATTAATATTTTCAGGAAATGTTGCATCATTTCCGATTTTAACCCACAAATCAATGTTCTTATATTTCTTCTCTCCCATTGTATTATGTCTGTCCTGCTTCGAAGATACTTCTATCTTTACCATTGCACGCTTCTGCTCAAGTATCGGAATAAGCACATAATATAATCTGTCATCTTTAAATGATATGTATCCCACTTCTTTTCCCGAACGAGTCATTAAATACAGTCTATGCTTTTTTATTCCTGCCGGAAACAGCTTCATTCCAGCTTTGATAAATCCAGATTCAGGTGACATTTCAAGCATTGCTCCGACATAAAATACATTTGCAGCATCATCAATTGATGTAAGAATATTTTCCAATGTATCTGATGTTGCAGTAAACTGCTGTGCTAACAGATATGCAAGTTCTGCCTGATATATGATTTTGTATTCTGAATCATGCACTCTTCCTGTTTCTTCATCAATTCTGTTAAGAAGTTCCTCACTACATTCATATATACTGCGCAGAAACAACTTAAAATCCTCATCTGGCATCCACATATATCTGCCTCGTGCAATCTTAAATCTTCCAATGTTGTTGCCATTGTAATCTTCAGCATAATGATACACATTGCGTTGGCAAAAGGCATGTTCATTCTCTGGAGCTGTAAAATCATATTCTTCATTTTCCTGATCAGTGCCATAATATTTCTCATCATATTCGGAATATTTATAATCATATTTATAGTTACTCTTCAATGATTCCTGCCCAGTCTGATTGAAAAGAACAGTATATGCTTCATTAATTTCATATGCACTGTATCTATATACATTTTCTTTGTTTGATTTATCTCTGTTTAGCACAGCATCCGGATGCACCATATGCATAAGCCGTCTGTACCGCTTCTTCAATTCCATCTTAGTAATATCTGATCTGACATCAAATATTTTATATGCCTGCTGAACCGTCATAAATACTGTATTCCTTCTACATTTTTTCTAAGTTATCATACACCATTTTTAAAAATTTTACTATTTTTATTATTCCTGTTGACAGTTATATTGTTATAGTGTACTATTGTGCTAGTACACGGGTACGCGTCATGTGTACATTACCTATTACAGGAGGAGGGATTATGGACTATAAGGCTAATATACCAATTTATCTTCAGGTAATTGATGATATCAAAAAGAGAATTCTTACCGGTGAGATTAAGCTTGGCGACAAACTTCCATCAACCAGGGAACTTGCCGTACAGTACACGGTCAATCCTAACACTGCTGCAAGAATATACAATGAACTTGAACAGTGTGGTCTGTGCTATACCAAAAGAGGTCTTGGCACATTTGTATCAGAGGATGTGCATCTGATTGATACATTAAAGGCAGAACTTTCCAGTGAAATGATTGAGACTTTCATTTCCGGAATGACAAGCCTTGGTTTTTCTAAAGATGAGATTATTAATCTCATTAAGAATTATCACGAATAAAATATGGAGGAATTTAATTATGCTGCAATGTAAAAATGTTACTAAAAAGTATATGAAGATGACTGCCGTTAATGGTGTTTCCATCGACTTCATGCCTGGCAGAATATACGCTCTGCTTGGCTCTAACGGAAGCGGCAAAACAACTTTAATGAAGATGATAGCAGGTCTGGTAAAACCTACTTCCGGGGACATCACTCTTTCAGGTGTTCCAATAGGAGTAGAAACTAAGAAACACATAGCTTATATGCCTACTGAAAGTTATTTTTATAACTATATGAGCTGTGCTGATATTGGAAAATATTATGCTGATTTCTTTGAGGATTTCTCACTTGACCAGTACTACAACTATCTTAATGAGATGAAGCTTACACCTGACATGAAAGCCAGCAAGATGTCATCAGGAATGATGGCTAAGCTTAAGCTTGCTGTTAATCTTTCAAGAAATGCATCAGTAATTATGCTTGATGAACCACTTAATGGTGTCGATATCGTTGCAAGAGAGCAGGTTATCAATGCGGTAATCAGCAAGGCTTCACCTGATAAGATTATCATCATGTCGAGCCACCTTGTTGATGAGCTTGAAGCTGTTATTGACTACGCAGTATTTATCAAAGACGGTGTGATTGTTTCACAGGGAGATGCTGAAAATTTACGAACAGCTTCGGGCATGTCAATCGTTGACCAGTACAAACGCATTTATGCATATTAAAAGGGGGAATCTTCAATGTTAAAATTAACAAAATACGAATTGAGAAAGAATCTTCTCGGTATAGGAATCGTGGCAGGTATTATCTGTGTACTTCAGGCTCTGTTTATGTTTTTCTGCCTGACTGAAAATCTTAACTATACAAGCCTTTTCGGAGGACTTTTAATAATAGCTGCCTCAGTAAGTTATTTTATTGTATTTATATTCGGAGTAGTAACATATAACAGAGAACTTTCAAGTAAAAGCAGTTACCTGATATTCATGACACCTAACTCTTCTCTTAGCATAATAACATCAAAACTGCTCTATACACTGATTATTGGAATAGGAATTTCAGCAATATTCATCGGCTTCGGAATTCTTGATATATTCATGATGGCTGGTGTCTTTGGTGACCTGGCTGACACACTCAAGAATTTCTCAGAAATGTTAAAGATTATGGGTATTGATGTTGTCAACATAATTATTAATATTGTAGCTGGAATAATATCATTCCTTATAGCTTTCTTCTTCCTTATATCACTTGCATACTTTGCCATAACACTATCTTCAACTGCCTTGCAGAACAAGAAGATTAAAGGATTGATATCAGTTGTATTATTCTGTGTTCTTGCATATGCAACAATTAAGATTTCTTCTTTGTTGCCTGAACTTTACAAGAATCCAGACAGCTTATCCCAGGCATTAATGTCAAGCCTTCCAGCTACCATATTCCAGTTATTAATGGTGGTTGCATGTACATTCGGAAGTGCCGTGCTTCTTGATAAGAAGGTAAGTCTGTAATTCGTATTCTCACAGGATGGGATGCCGGCAAAACCTACTAAAAGCTTCACAGGATTTAATCTAGTAGGTTTTCCGCCTGTAATCCCAGTATTTTACTTACTCTTCCACATAATCAAAAGCAACAGCTTCCATGCGCTCCTTAAACAGCTTGTTAAACACTGCAATTACACGACCAACGCCAATCATCGAAAGAATTGTTCCAAGTCCAAGACCAAGAAGTATATGTCCGGTAAAGAATCCTATTAAAAATGTTGTGCAGACATTGAATATATCAAAACAATTCTTGCAGAAGCCCACACCCTTGCCGGTTCTGCCTTTAAGCCTTGTAGTATCACTTATTGCCTGTACAATTCCATCTCCTGGATTAGGTATAATTCTCATATTCAGTGACATTGCTGCTCCTATTCCTGTCAATAATACAGCAAGCAGCAATACTACAATCTGTAATACAATGTTGTTATGTACAGATGGAATAAGAGCTGAGAACACATTCAAGAAGCGGGTAAATACTATACTTACCGGTATCTGTAAGGCATCTCTTATAATATACATTCCAAGATACTTAGCTTCTTTTCTGTCTGTAAGATACCACACAGTATGCATTATCATCTCAATCAAAACAAAGATAAAATATACAATCATCGTCATATTGGCGAAGTTAAATCCTATGATATGAGATATCGAATATGGCACTGAAATTATTGATGAAACACCAAGATTAGCTTTCGTATTAAGCATAATTCCAAGTGCAAGTATCAGTAATCCCAGAAGATAAAACACCCATCTGATAATAAGTTTATTTCTGCTCTTCATTCTTAATTGCCTCCCAGAGGTTTTTCTCAACTTTGTCTGCCATAACAGATAGTGTCTGCACCTCTTCTTCACTGAATCCATTATATATAACATTATCAATTCTGTCAAATATCCTGATAACTTCATCAGCCTTCTGCGCGCCATAATCAGTAAGCGACACATTCCACGACCTTCTGCTTGCCGGATTATTTTCTCTCTTTAACAGACCATCCTTTTCCATTCTGTCCAATGTTCTTGACATTGTAGTTACATCCATAAGGCAAGCATCCGCCAGTTCTTTCTGGTTCATAATCCCATGTTCTCTTAATTCCTTAAGAATCCTTGGCTGCCCCTGTCCAACTGTAAGCCCAAGCTCTATAAAATATGGTCTTATCAGTCTTCTTCTTAACATTTCTATGTCAAAAAATACATTCTTTGTTTTCTTATCCATATTTCATTCCTCTCTTACTCAAGCTCAAACTGTCCTGTATACAACTGATAATATCTGCCCTTCTGCTCAAGCAGTTCATCGTGACTGCCTCGCTCGATTACCTCGCCCTTTTCAAGCACCATTATAGCATTAGAATTTCTTACTGTCGAAAGTCTGTGAGCGATAACAAATACTGTTCTTCCCTCCATTATTGCATCCATTCCCTTCTCTATAAGCCGCTCTGTTCTTGTATCAATTGAGCTTGTAGCCTCATCAAGAATAAGCACCGGCGGCTTGGCAATCGCTGCTCTCGCGATAGCAAGAAGCTGTCTCTGTCCCTGCGAAAGATTGCTGCCATCAGCAGTAAGCATCGTGTCATACCCCCGCGGAAGTCTTGTTATAAATGAATCAGCATTGGCAATCTTAGCTGCTTCCCTGATTTCCTCGTCAGTTGCATCAAGCTTTCCATATCTTATATTATCTGAAATAGTTCCTGTGAACAAATGTGTATCCTGGATTACCATTGCAAGAGAACGCCTTAAGTCATCTTTCTTAATATCCTTTACATCAATTCCATCATATGTAATTGTACCTGACTGAATATCATAAAATCTGTTTATAAGATTAACAATAGTAGTCTTTCCTGCTCCTGTCGAACCAACAAATGCTATCTTCTGTCCCGGCTTTGCAAACAACGAAATCTTGTTAAGTACCTTCTTTTCAGGCACATATCCAAACACAACATCATTAAATCTTACATCACCCTTAAGCTCAATAAACTCCCCTGCCGGCAGCTTCCATGCAAAAAATCCTGTCTTATCAGAAGTTTCTGTAAGGGTATTATCCGCATTTTTAATGACATTGCACAAAGTTACCTTTCCTTCGTCAGGCTCCTCTGCCTCATCCATCATGTCAAATATTCTCTCAGCTCCCGAAAGTGCAGAAAGTATGAAATTAATCTGCTGTGTGAACTGGTTTAATGGCATGGCACTCTGTCTTACATACACAAGATATGCCGATATGCTTCCAAGATCCATAATTCCCTTGATTACAAATATGCCTCCAACACAGGCAGAAAGCGCATAATTAAAATACGACAGGCTTACAATTACAGGAATAAGCATTCCCGAATATGCAAGCGCATTAGTTGATTCCTTCCTGAAGCTCTCATTCATCTCACAGAATTTTTCAAAATTCTTCTGCTCATGATTAAAAACCTTCTCAACCTTCTGTCCTGCCATCATTTCCTGAACGAAGCTGTTGATATTACCAAGTTCCTTCTGCTGTCTGTGATAATATTTCTTGCTGCGTTTACCATTGTATTTGATAAAGATGAACATAAGAATAAGAAAAACAACAACAATAATAGTCAGCCTTACGCTTAATACCAGCATAATTGTTATAGTTCCAAAAAGTGTAAGAAAGCTCTGGATTACCATCGCAAAGCTGTTGTTCATCGCTTCCTGCACCGTATCAACATCATTAGTAAAATGGCTCATAATCTCGCCATGTGTATTATTGTCAAAATATTTCAACGGAAGCTTCTGTGTATGCTTAAACAGATCCATTCGAATCTCACTTACCACCTTCTGGGAAGTATGCACCATAAGCCTGTTGTAACCAAGCGTTGACAACGCGCCACACGCATACATTACACCCATTCCGCACACAGCCATGATAAGTCCTTTCATATTGCCAGGAACAATGAAATTATTAACTACAGGTTTTATTAAAAATGTTCCCATAATTCCTGCACCTGCACTTATAAATACAAGAATTGCTATAAGCAGGAATGCCCATTTATAATGACCCAGATATGTAAGGAGATGCTTAACAGTCTTTTTCGTATCTTTAGGTCTTTTATATCCAACATACTTAGCCATTAAAGATCAGCTCCTTCCTTCTGTGATTCATATATTTCCTGATATATCTTATTAGTCCTTAACAGACTTTCGTGTGTTCCGATTGCATCCACACGACCGCCGTCCATAATAATTATCTGGTCTGCATGACACACTGACGATATTCTCTGTGCAATTATAATCTTAGTCATATCTGGCAGCTTCTTTGCAAGTGCATTTCTTATCTTTCCTTCTGTTGCAGTATCAACCGCACTCGTTGAATCATCAAGAATAAGAACCTTCGGCTTCTTTAATATTGCTCTTGCAATACATATTCTCTGCTTCTGTCCACCGGATACATTGACACCCTCCTGTCCCATCTCTGCATCAAGTCCTCCAGGAAGCCTGTCTATAAATTCATCAACACACGCTATGCTGCATGCCTCTTTAATCTCATTCAGAGTCGCATTTTCATCGCCCCATCTCAAGTTATCAATAAGCGAACCCGAAAACAGTGTATTCTTCTGTAATACAACTGATATTGCATCTCTTAAATGTCTAACCGGGTATTCCTTAACATTTATTCCATCTATCTTAATCTCACCCTTACTTGCATCATAAAGTCTTGGAATAAGCTGGATAAGCGTCGTCTTTGATGAACCTGTCTGACCGATTATTCCGACTGTCTGTCCTGCATTAATGTGAAATGAAACATCTGACAGCACATATTCTTTGGCGGTATCCTTATATTTAAACCAGACATGGTTAAATTCAATCTCACCCTTCTTAACTTCAATGTCCTTTGCATTCTCATCAGTTATATCAATCGGCTCATCAATTACCTTCATAATTCTTTCTGCAGAAGCAAGTGACCTTGTCATAAGAAGGAATACATTTGACATCATCATAAGAGAATTAAGTATCAGAAGGACATAGCTTAAGAAAGAAGTAAGCTGTCCAATCATCATCTGTCCTGAATTAATCAGTCTTCCACCAATAAGAAGAATACCAAGAATTGTAGAATACATAACGAACTGCATAGCAGGCATGTTTAGTACAGCTATTCCAAATGCTTTCTCTGATTCGTTTTTCAGATTATCATTAACGTGTCCGAATTTTTCAATTTCGTAATCACCACGCACATATGATTTAACAACTCTTACTGCTGTAAGATTCTCCTCTATACACCTGTTTACAAGGTCAACTGCTCCCTGCATTCTTCCATATCGTGGACCAACATTAATGATTATTATGATGAGCAGGACTGCCAGAACTGGCAGTGCTACAAGAAAGACCAGTGCCAGTGTTGAATTAATCTGGAATGCCAGAGTCGTTGCAAATATCAGCATTACCGGACTTCGTCCAAATGGACGCATCCCTGTCGATACAGCATTCTGAATATTAGTTACATCACTTGTGAGTCGTGTAACCAATGACGAAACACTGAAATGGTCTATATTAAAAAATGAATAAGACTGGAGTTTCTCGTACTCAGCCTTTCTTATATTAGCACCCAGTCCCTGACCTGCAAGTGCAGAAAATCTTGCACTTCCCACACCTAATATAAGTGCAGCAACTGCACATACAGCCATCTGGATACCTTTAGTTATTATATATGGCACATCTGAATTGGTCACACCTATATCAATCAGGTCAGCCATCAGCTTAGGCACCATAATCTCAAGCACAACTTCAACACCTATACATATAAGCGCCAGCCATGCGTATTTCTTATATTCTTTCATATAAGAAAAAATTCTTCTCAACATTACTTGCACCTCCAATTGTTGCATATGCAACTATTGTATTTCCAAATTCAAACAATGTCAAGATAATAACATTTTTACATGTAAAAAGACACCGCCATACCACATAATATGGTACGACAGTGTCTTATGTTTTAAGTAATACTTTTATCTAAGATAAGCTTACTCCTGTTCTGACTTCTTTCTTCCTGTTACAACAACTGTAGCAGCTCCTGCCACACATGTTGCAAGCATAAGAATGTAAAGCATCATGTTAGAATTATCACCTGTCTTAACGGTTTCCTGACTATTGTCTGATGATGGCTCAGCTGGTACTACAACCTTCTTGTAATATACCTTGATAACTGAACCGTTATCAGCTTTATTAGGAATAATTCCTGTTGTTTCTGAATCATATGTATAACCTTCATACTTATCTGTTGTGTTAATGTCAGCCTTATTAACATCAATTACTGATGGCTCATTTACCCAAACCTTCTTAGTTACTGTAATAGTATCTTCTGTCTGTTCTTCACCATCTTTATAGTACTTGATTGTATAAGTTACATCCTTTGTCTGGCTTGCATCCTTAACATAATATACATTGATAACTGTTCCTGATGCAACTACTGAAGGAATCTCTCCTGTTGCTGCTGAATCTAACTTATATCCAACATACTTGTCTGTTGTGTTAATAGCTGTCTTGTTAACTTCAACTTCTAATGGAGCATTTATCCAGATTCGCTTAGTTACTGTCTGCTTATCTGCTGTTACTTCAACTCCATCTCTAAAGTACTTAACTGTATAAGTTACTTCCTTTGTCTGAAGTTCATCCTTAACATAATATACATTGATAACTGTTCCATCTGCAACTACTGTAGGAATCTCTCCTGTTGCTGCTGAATCCAACTTATATCCAACATACTTATCCGTTGTATTAATAGCAGTCTTATCAACAGTTAATTCTGATGGATCATTTACCCATACAGTCTTAGTTACTGTCTGCTTGTCTGCTGTTACCTCAGCTCCATCCTTAAAGTACTTAACTGTATATGTGATGTTCTTTGTCTGACTCGCATCTTTTACATAGTATACTTTAATTACGTTCTTTGACGCATCTGTTGTAATTGTTAATGGTAAATTCTCAGTCTTTTCAAACTTATAACCAGGCTTTTCTCCAGGATCGTATGAATTTACTTTAGTATTAAACTGAGCTGACTTATTTAATGTAGCTGACTCATCCTTAACACCATCATAGTAATACTCTACTGAATATCCGTATGTATTAGCTCTGTACTCAATAACAAGTACATTCTGGCTTTCATCTGAACCAATAGTTAACTTCTTATCAGCATCTACTACTGTATAACCTTCGATATCCTTCCTATCAGCTCCAACTTCTGTTGCATAAGTTGCTGACTTAGTATATCCGGCTGTAAGTTCTGTATCTGTTCCTTCAAGAACATATTTTACTGTGTACTTGAATTCCTTAGCTACATAATAAACTTTGATAACACCATTATCAGCTATTGTTGATGGTATTGTTGCCGGGTCAGTCTTTTCGAACTTATATCCTGCTCCGAACTTATCTGTAACATTAATCTTTGTTGCATCTACTGGCTGTACGTCATCATTTACCCAGATATTGTTAGTAAATGTCTCTGTCTTAGAGTCATCCTTAACTCCATCCTTGTAATACTCTACTGTATAAGATACTGCCTTTTTCTGGTCATTATCTCTTACATAGTATACGTTGATAACATCTCCGTCAGTTACTGTATCAGGTATTGTTCCTGTTGCTGATGTATCTAACTTATATCCAACATACTTATCTGTTGTATTGATAGCTGTCTTATCTACAGTCATATTAGATGAAGCATTTACCCATACAGTATCTGTTTTTGTCTGCTGATCTTCTGTTACTTCTGTTCCATCCTTAAAGTACTTAACTGTATAAGTTACGTTCTTTTTCTGACTTTCATCCTTTACATAATATACTCTGATTACGTTCTTTGACTCATCAGTTGCTATTGTTAATGGAAGTCCTTCTACCTTTTCGAACTTATATCCAGTATCGCACTTATCTGTATAATCATTAACCACTGAATTATACTTTGCAGCACTCTTTTCTGTCTTTTCAGTGTTAATAATTCCATCATAGTAATACTCTACTGTATATGCATATGAGTTTGACTGATAATATACATTAATTACGTTAGCAGCTTCATTGATAGATATTACTAATGGTGAACCATCTGCCTTAACAAACTTAAAGCCTGGCTGTACCTTATCTGTATACTTTATTGTTGTTCCAAATGCTGCCTTATCATTAATTGTAGCACTTGTATCAATTACTCCGTCATAGTAGTAATTAATTGTGTACTTGAACCAGTCTTTTACATAGTATACTCTGATTACATTCTTTGAAGCATCCGTTGTAATTGTAATTGGTGCTGTTGCTCTTTCAAACTTATATCCTGGTTCCTTCTTATCAGCATATGTATTTACCTGTGTATTATACTTAGCTTTAAATGTATCAGTCTTAGAGTTATCTATTACATCATCGAAATAATACTCTACTGTATACTCATATTCATTAGAAACATAATATACTCTGATTACACCATCATTACCTATTGTGTCAGGAATTACTCCAGTTGTGTCTGCATCAAATGAAAATCCTTCATACTTATCTGTTGTGTTAATAGCAGATTTTTCAACAGGTGCTTTTGTATCATTAACCCAGATTGGCTTTGTTTCCTTCTGCTCATCTGCTGTTACTTCTACTCCGTCCTTAAAGTACTTAACTGTATATGTGATGTTCTTTGTCTGACTTGCATCTTTTACATAGTATACTTTAATTACGTTCTTTGAAGCATCTGTTGTAATTGTTAATGGTAAATTCTCATTCTTTTCAAACTTATATCCAGGCTTTTCTTTAGGATCATATGAATTTACTATAGTATTAAACTGAGATGTTTTATTCTCTGTAGCTGACTCATCCTTAACGCCGTCATAGTAATACTCTACTGAATATCCATATGTGTTAGCTCTGTACTTAATAACGAGTACATTACTATCTGAATCTGCTCCAATAGTTAACTTCTTATCAGCATCTACTACTGTATAACCTTCGATATTCTTCTTATCAGCTCCAACTTCTGTTCCATAAGTTGCTGACTTAGTATATCCGGCTGTAAGTTCTGTATCTGTTCCTTCAAGAACATATTTTACTGTGTACTTGAATTCCTTAGCTACATAATAAACTTTGATAACACCCTTATCAGCTATTGTTGATGGTATTGTTGCCGGGTCAGTCTTTTCAAACTTATATCCTGCTCCGAACTTATCTGTAGTATTAATCTCAGATAATTTTACATTCTGTTCATTATCGTTAACCCAGATCGGATTAGTATAACTCTGTGTCTTAGTATCATCTTTAACATTATCTTTGTAATACTCTACTGTATAAGTTACATTCTTTGTCTGTTCATCATCCCTTACATACTTAACAATAATCTCTTTATCACCAGTAAGCTGTGTAGCCTCAACAACTTCTATGCTTGGCTTGTAACCAGGGATTGAAGGTGATGTAACTGCTGTTGTAGAATTACCCTTAACTACAGTCTGAACATTGTCCTCAGCTGCCTTAGTACCATTTTCTAATACATACTTAATAGTCTGTGTGTACTTAGGAACAACTGTAATAGTTACTGTTGCTTCCTTCTCATAAGTTCTTCCGTCAACTGTAAGAACCGTCTTATATCTAAATGTATCCTCACCACTAAAACCATTGTTAGGAGTATATGTGAATGTACCATCTTCATTGAATGTTATTGTACCATTCTGTGGGTCAGTAACCTTCTCTGCCTTGATTGTTACATTCTTATCCGGATTATTAACTTTTATATTATTATCATTATCTAATACAGATACATCAGCTACTGTAAGTGTCTCTCCCTGATTAACTGTATATGAATCATTAACAGCATCAGGTGTGATTACTGCTGATGGTTCTTCTGCAAAGTTCTGACTATATGTAAGATCACCAACTGTTGCATTGAATGTACAACCAGCATTAGTATATGAAGATCCTGCATAACCGTCTTTAGCCTTAATCTTAACAGTTATCTCCTGCGCATCTGTTGTAATCTTGTTTGGATAAGTAACTGTAAATGTTCCATTACCATTGTCTGTAACTCCAGTCTGTCCCGGAACAAGTTCAAAATGCTCATCAAGCGTATCAGTTACTGTTGCCGTATCAAAAGGAAGTTCCTTTAATGATGCAATAATACTCTTAAATTCTTTATTTAATTCATCTACATTTGTTGTAGCAAAAAACTTCTTTGCATAGCCAGTCCCAGATTCAGTATAAGTAAACTTAGGTGAAATCTGGAGTTTAATATTAGTTGTTTTTTTAACAGGCGAAGCACTAGACACATATTCACTTACATCAAGATTAGTATCACCCATAGCTGCTCGAACATTATCAGTAACACTATCAATTAATGCAAATGAATATATTGATACATTATCCTTTGCTAATTCCTGTCCCTTCTGACTAGCATAATAAGCCGCTGCTATTTGATTTTTATTATCTTTTATTTCTTCATTATTCTCATTATAGTAACTTGTCTTATAAGCTATATCAGAAATTGTATAATCAGTTTCATTATATGTATATGTCCCACCCACTGCATACTGTGTCATAGATTCTGTTGTAACGGCAGTATTAGGTCTGTTTGCAACACCATCAGTGAAAAGTATAATTGACTTAGCATTAGTATTATTATTAGCAACAAAAATATCTGCTGCAACATCCAGTCCCGCTTTAACATTGGTTTTAGATGCAAGACTTCCAGGATTTGTCATTTTATCAACATTTACACCATATTCATTTTTAGGTGAATTTGCAAACGACTCATTAAAAGCAGCTTCGTTAAATACAGCATCAAGTGCAGCCATAACTTCTGATTTTTTAGTTGTTGATGACTTCTTATATATTGCATTCAACTGATCTAATGCACTTACATTATATATAACAAGTGATATTGTATTCTTATCATTTCCTTCTGGAAGGAATGCATTCAAAAATGAATCAACAGCATTATACATAGCTTTAAATCTTGTATCAGCATATGTATCTGCCATATATTCATTACCATCAGTAGCTCTTGAACCTTTAACTGAACAAGCCATACTAAGTGATGCATCAATAACAAGAACCATATCATTTCTTGTTGCTGAATGAATTGAAGGCATATTCTTTGCGCCGGCTGTAAACTTTAAAGTATAGTAACCATCTGCATCAGGTTCTCCGTATTCATTCACAAGTTCCTTCTTAATATTCAGGACATCCTTATAATTATATGTCTTGACATATATTGTCGTATCCTCTGTTACTGCACTACCGTTAGGTGCATCGCCAACAAGTACTCCGACACTGGAATTAGTTGACCTTACTGTAACGGTATCGCCTGTTTTTACATATTTGACTATTGTCTCAGTGTCATTAACAATAAATGTCACTTTAACATAGTCACTGTACGTCTCATCCTTGACAACATTTGGTGTATCAATTTCCACACCTTCTGTAAGGACATTCGTTACATTCTCGTTAGCCCGAGCCACATTAGCTGTGCTTACCAGCATTGGTAAAACACTAGCAGATATCATGACTACTGTAAGCAAACTAACAAGAATTCTTTTTGCTAATCCTTTCTTCATCATTCTTCTCCTTTTCAATGTGTTATATAAGTATTTATCATTATATATCAAGTAGAATACTAGCACAACAGATATTTCGTCATTTACCCCATTTTAGGGGGAGATTTTAAAAAAGCAACATTGTATTACAAAAAAAACAATGCCGAAACCATTTTGTTTTTTTAGTTATGTATTTTCTTATATACTATATAAGAAATTACTGATGTAATCACTTCGGTAATCCAAAAAGCATGCCATACACCAACAGCACCTGTTATCCTTGACATAACGAATGCAACCGGAATTATTACCGCAACATATCTGCACACAGATATGATAAGTGATGGAAATCCTTTTCCAAGTCCTTCAAGTGCCCCCGCCGAAGTAACTGATACAGTTGATACAATAAATCCGGCACTTATGATTCTAAATGCTGTCTCTCCTTCATTTATTGTGTCAGGATTGCTTGTAAACAGACCGATAAGTGAACCCGGTATTGCAAGACAGAGAATTGTACCTGCTACCATAATAGCAAATATAAGTACCATTGATGTCTTATATATCTTTCTTACTCTCTCATGCTCTCCTGCTCCGTAATTATATCCCATAAGTGGTCTCATTCCCTGTACAACTCCGTTGGCTGGAAGATAAAGGAATGTCTGCAGCTTGTAATATACCCCAAGCACGAATACATACACAGCAGAGTATGCTGCAAGTATTACATTAAGCACTGATATAAGAATAGATGGAAGTGCAAGGCTTAAGCTTGCCGGCATTCCTATAGAATAAAGTCTTTTTGCCATAGAGCCTTCTATTCTCATCTCTGATTTTCTGAATTTAACCGGAATAGGCTTAACAATATATATTATGATATATAGCACAGCTGCCGAAGTCTGACCTATTCCTGTCGCAAGTGCAGCGCCCTCAATCCCCATTGCAGGAAATGGGCCTATTCCGAATATCATCATCGG
>UMAX01026877.1_pt1 | contig 16993 bp, 13 predicted proteins | sample 1963821 | NCBI WGS metagenome assembly UMAX01 (sample SAMEA4835927, study PRJEB28245) | human gut metagenome | biome: gut microbiome; material: fecal sample | place: Denmark | collected 2008 | reverse complement strand
ATTTCAATCCACGCTCCCTCACGGGAGCGACCCCAGGTGCGCCCCATTCCATAGTACCTTTGCCATTTCAATCCACGCTCCCTCACGGGAGCGACTGCCATTGATATTACCGAGAACATCTCATGTGTGGATTTCAATCCACGCTCCCTCACGGGAGCGACCCTGCTGCTTGCAGCGCGTGTGTGGGATGGTTGGGATATTTCAATCCACGCTCCCTCACGGGAGCGACTCATGACGTTGCTGGCGCTTTTAGCATCACCGAAATTTCAATCCACGCTCCCTCACGGGAGCGACCAGCCATTCTTGCAGCGTCAGTCGCACTGTTTTGAATTTCAATCCACGCTCCCTCACGGGAGCGACAAACTGCCATATATTCAGTATTATTATTAACTTTTAATTTCAATCCACGCTCCCTCACGGGAGCGACTCTATAATATAATCTATCTAATGGAGCAGTTTTATTTCAATCCACGCTCCCTCACGGGAGCGACTGGTGACGTTGAGCCGGAGGACCTTTCCAATAATATTTCAATCCACGCTCCCTCACGGGAGCGACCGGGCTTGTTTGATAATCCTAAAATCAAAATTCTTATTTCAATCCACGCTCCCTCACGGGAGCGACCGGCCGCCCCGGTACTGATGAGGCAGGCCAAAACTATTTCAATCCACGCTCCCTCACGGGAGCGACTTGACCGTTTCCTCGAGGGTAGTTCCGCAGCGGGATTTCAATCCACGCTCCCTCACGGGAGCGACCGGCGGCGCTGGCGGAAGCGGCAAAGGCAATTACGATTTCAATCCACGCTCCCTCACGGGAGCGACTCTGTACTGTCATGTTCTGTTCCTTTCCATAAAGCATTTCAATCCACGCTCCCTCACGGGAGCGACAGCAGCGGGGAAATACGTCTCTGCTGGACTGCCATTTCAATCCACGCTCCCTCACGGGAGCGACGCACCGGTGGTGACGGTGGTGCTGCAGGTGGCAGTATTTCAATCCACGCTCCCTCACGGGAGCGACTAAATGCACGGTAAATTTTAGTCAACCACTGCTTATTTCAATCCACGCTCCCTCACGGGAGCGACTGATATTGCACAGCAGTATCGCTCTGCAGGCAATATTTCAATCCACGCTCCCTCACGGGAGCGACTAACAACGAGGTCCTTTGTAGCTTATAGCGACGTAATTTCAATCCACGCTCCCTCACGGGAGCGACGTTTAGCATTTGGCAGGGCTGAGGGCATTACCATTATTTCAATCCACGCTCCCTCACGGGAGCGACCAATAGCCCAGATACCACTACGCATGGTGGTTCTATTTCAATCCACGCTCCCTCACGGGAGCGACAGCTGATTCGCCGCTGCTTTCGGCAAAGGTGGTCAATTTCAATCCACGCTCCCTCACGGGAGCGACAGCATCAAAACAAATTACTTCTCTATTCATTTAAATCAAGCATTTTTTGCGAACTAGCTCAACTCAAATACTCAAAAATTTATTTTGATGTGAGAAAACTTATAGTTTCCCATTCTAGCTTAAGTTGCGAACCTAAGCTAAATTTTATGTTCCATATAACTTCGCACCATGAACCTAAATTACACAAACGCTAATTGCTCACAGAAGAAATCACCTTAAATCATACGTGTACAGCTTACACCTTCAGGGAGTTTATTTTCTGCAACTTCAACTTCATAATCATTATAGCTTCTAGCAGCAATAACTCCTTCCTTACGCTTAACACTCACAGTATCAAACAACTTATATGCAGGAGCATTACCCAATTCCGTGGCATGCTTAAATACTATAAGCTCACGTACAGCCATATTGCCACGAGCAGCAGAATGATCGTATTCAAACATATTGATAATTGCCTGCCACAACAAAGCCAAATCATCTTCACTAAATCCCGTTACTTTACGTGCAAGATTTGCAGAAATATAACCATCTACACGGTATAATGCGTAAGGAACAATATATTTACGGCCCATTTCTGTGCTCTTATTTTCTGCATCCTTTTTAGTTGTAATAGCAACTCTGGTAATTGTAACTTCTTGTGTCACAATCGGATCAATGCTACGAGCAAAGCCCAACTGCACAGGACCGCGAACCTGACCACAATTCAAAGCAGCCTTTACGAATGTAGTCATAACAGCACCAAAAGTACGAATATCAAAGAAATTATTGCACATAAATTGGCAAATTTTCTTATCAATTTCAGGATCATCTTTTTTTAATTCCTTAATTTTCTTTTCATCAGTGCCAAACGCAATATATGCAGTATTATCGCTTTCATTCAGAGGCACACCATCTTTAATATAGATTTTATAGCCTTCTTTATCTTCGCACATCGTCTCGACACAATTTCTGATTTTGCGTTTCAAGCAAACATCAGTAACAATGCCATAACCAGTTTCAGGATCAATACGCGGCATGTTGCCTGCATCCGGGTCACCGTTCGGATTACCGTTTTCTACGTCGAACAAAATTGTAAACTCATATCTGTTTTTGATTACTTCAGCCATTTATTTTTCCTCCTTTTTCTCGTAGCGTTTTTGCACTTGATGATAATATCCGAGAACAAATTCACCTTGTTCTGGTAAGCTTAAACGAGTTGGCATCGCATTATCATCAACTTCAAGTTTATTCATAAGTTCACCAATCAACTTTTCAAAATAGATTACAGTGCCTTTTTGTGATGAAATTTTCTTCAAATGCGTATTTGCAAGCTTAGTCAACAGCGGAAAAGTCATGCTAGGATTAGCACAAGCAGAATTAAAGTAGCGATCCTTTATAGTACTATTAATACCAGGATTAGCTTTTTCCTGCAAGTCCTCAAGCACCGCAAACAATCTTCCTAACACATAAGGTACTTTTTTGCATTCTTCATTTAATGCCACAGTAACAACCTCCTCATTATATTTGTAATTTCTTATCAAGCAAGCCTTCATTATTGCCGCCTTGATTCTGCTGATTTTGGTAATATTTTTATCCGGATTATCCTGATCAGCCTTTGCTCGTAAAATTGTATTCTGATACAACGCTTCAGGATATTTTGTACCGCTTAAAATACTACGTAAGACAGCACCTATCAACAACGGTGTAGCAGCTTTATCTTTGGAATTTTTATTAGCAGTTTCCTGCAGAATCTGCCATAATGGTATATTTACTCTGTTATCAAATCCCGGTTTGATAATTTCAAATTCGCGAAAATATTTTTCGTAATTCTTAATGAAATCACCAAATGTATTGATAAAGAAAAAGCGTACTGAAATTCTCGCAGCATTAGGCGACAATCCCAAAATATAGAACCTATTATCCGGTTTAACCGTAAAATCACTAATCTCAAACGGCTTACCAGCTCGAACTTTTTCGAAAAAGCCCTTAATATCCTCATCTTTGACAATCTCATTAGCACTGCTAAAAATATCACCAAAAACATCCTCGTTGTCTTCATCTGCACCTTCTGCCCAAAAAACAACTGTCATATCACCAATACGTAAATAATTTCTGTCGTTCGACAATAACGTATTCAGCGCTGTTGTATAAGCAAAAGCAGCATACTCACTGACCGGTGCATTGTCGCCCTGCTTATGCTCATATGATTCATAAGCAGGAGCATTGAACGCTACCAAAGCTGCGCCAGAAGACTGTGCTCCATACAACCCTTTAATACTAGGATGCAGACGAGCTACAGGAGCCGTTTTTCCAGTAACCAAACAAATTCCTTTAGCTACATCCGTAGCTTGCTGGCTTTTATAAGAATCCCACGCCCGTTTTATTTCTTCATCCTGTTCTACACTTTCACCATCAACCTTAAACATCAAGTTCGCTGAACCCATTAAATCTTCCATATAAGGCTGCAAAAGCATATTTTCATGAGCTAATTCCGGTTGCCAAGTTGCAAAAAATGCTTTTAGTGCCATTGCTTTTTCATCAATAGCATTTGCCAATATTTCCTGACATTTTTGTGCCATTGCCTCAAAACATTGCTTACTACGCTCAGTTTTACCACTGGCATCTATACCCAAAACATATTTTGCGTTATCCCATAAAAACTGTGCAGCAACTCCTGCAGTACGTTTCGTTGCTTCCGGCAGCAATATATTCTGTGGTAATTCAACAGTTTTCTTGCCTTTTTGCACAGGAATTTTCAAAGAAAGAAGGTTTAGTAACTTCCCCTGTTTATCAATATTCAGAGCATAAGATATTTTGGTCGTTCCCCAACCGGGTTTAGCAACCATGCCTTTAGCAGCTAATGCCTCATAATAATCTACTAATGCTTGCAGTATCATTTGTATACCTCACATTGCGTAAGATCTATTACGCCATTGACAAATACAGCTCTAAAAAACATAGGCTTTATATTATTTAAATCGCTATAGTCCATGTCATAGAGCATCAATCCCAAATCACGATTTTCAACAATCGTAGGCACATTGTTAAAATCATACATACGATAATTCACCGGAAATTCTCTACAACCAAAGTATGGTGTATGGTAACATTGCCCCTTAGTAATGCGCCGCTTGATTATATCCTGAAACTTACCAGGATTATCGCCTGCATTAGCTTTATCTGTCATTTCGAAATGTGCTTCGATAACATAATGCACATCCTTGAGTACCATTGACGCACGCTGTTGAATTTCATCTTTGGTATTAAGATATAAATCTTTTCCATCTGCTCCGTTAATCACACTTCTTGCCTTGCTGCCACTAGCTTTTGCTTTAACCTCATTACGCCTAATGTTAGTAAAACGAATAGGACTAAGCAGATAGATTTTATCGATTCGCCAGCACATACCTGGATGCCAGTATATGCTTTCCAAAATACCACGTGCAGCCGATGGAGTAATTACATCATAAGACATTCTTTCGACAGAAAGTTCAGGTCTGCTAAACAATGCATAATCACCCCAAACCTCTAATTTAATACTCACGTTATCACCGCCTTTTATATATTTCATTGTTGATTTACTTTAATTATATATCTAAATCTATCCTCTGTCAAGGATACCACAATAGTCTTGCATATATTTTTCTTCTCTGATATTATACATATGTCATGAAATTCTCATGTGGATAGAAATATTGTCGATTTACTTTTATAGTAAAGCAAATAGAGACGGGTACCTCCGTCTCTATTTGTTTTTAAAAGTTAAAAGAACACGCCAACACCATCATCAATATTTACTATCAATCCCTTATGGACATCATAAATACTCATATCAGCCAATACATTAATATTTTCGTCAACAACATCAATAACTCCTGCTCCTTGCAACTTAAGAAATTGATTTTCATAAACATTTACTATATACTGTCCTGCTTTTCTCATCAATGAACGGTTACGTACGCCAGCACGCAGTTGTTCCAATAACTTCTTGCTGGCATCATCACATGGAATAAAAACGCCTCGACCAGTTTCGCCTATAATCTTAAAATCCGAAGCAATATCTTTAAACAACATCCTCTTATCAGACATCCCCAAAATATTGTGCATATCTAGGCTTTCGCCTTTATTTACATGTAACTGATCAAAATATTTTTTTATTGCCACTGTAGATGAAATATCATTAAAATCACGCATTACCATTTGCGTAATTTCTCTCGGTAATCTTATAAAACTAGGGATTTTAGTATCATCATTCTCAATTTCAAATATATAAACAATACTTTCTTCTAATGGTCTTTTATTTTCACGATTACACCTGCCGGCTGCCTGAATTATACTATCTAAGCCGGCAATTTCACGATAAACTACCGGGAAGTCCACATCGACACCCGCTTCAACAAGACTGGTAGCTACAAGCTTACACGGCAAATTATTCTTAAGTCGTTCCCTAACTTCAGCCAAAATTTTTCGTCTATGCTGCGGATACATAAAAGTTGATAAATGATAGCAACCATCTCCGTTCAAGCCATCAAAAATTTTCTGTGCAGCTTTTTTAGAATTAACAATACATAGTACCTGTTTATGTATATTAAGTTGTGCAATCAAAGCTTCTGTGTCCTCAAAATCAGTCTTTTCATAATGAACACGCCTAAAAAAATCATACAAATCATCTACATTAGAACAAATTTCATGTAGTTGTACATCTTCAGTAAAATATTTATTCAAACTAGGCTGCGTTGCTGTACACAATACCGCAGTTACATGATAATTACTTACTAATTCCCTTATAGCTCGCATACAAGGAATGAAATAATCATTAGGCAACATCTGTGCTTCATCAAAAATCACAATACTGTTAGCAATATTATGCAACTTACGACAACGACTCGTTTTATTGCCATATAATGATTCAAAAAACTGCACATTAGTCGTTACAATAATCGGTGCATCCCAATTTTCCGTTGCCAGCTTTTTACGTTCATTTTCTTTTTGTTTATTATCACCAAATTCTGCATCATCATAATCAACATTCATATGATGTTCAACTACATTCTCACTTCCTACGATAGAACGAAAAACATCAGCAGTCTGCTCAATAATGGAAGTATAAGGAATTACATAGATAATACGTTCCTTATTTTTATGTTGCATAGCATGTTCCAAAGCAAAACCAAGCGACGCGATTGTTTTACCGCCACCAGTAGGAACAGTTAACGTATAAATGCCTTCTTGACCATGAGCTGCATTAATACATTCTTCACGAATTTCCGTACGTTTTTTATTCAATTTATTTGTAGGATTACCCCAATCCATGATATAGGCATTATATCGCTTATATAGCTCTTCTAAATCAGAAAAATCTCCTCTCTTCAGAGTATTAGGTCGCATAAACCTTTCCGTATCTAAGAAATCAGCATCTACCAAACAGGAAAATAGCATTCTTGTGAAAAACATAGCTGAAAAGGTATCACTGAAAGCCGGAAAAAGTTTTTTGTTTACACTTAATTCAGGTAATTCGTTTTTAAAGGCACTATAATCTAAAATTCCTACTAATTTCTTTCTCATGCGAGCTACCAAAGTTCCGTTATCAATATCACCTCTTACGCCAAGATTCATTAAACCACTATGATGGCCTGCAATACAAAAAGCAAATGGCACAAAATATTTTCCAAGTAATTGTGCCCCTGCAGTTGAATGATCTACTTTAGGTCCATTCTGTTGAATACGTTTTTGAAAACCAATAGAATACTTTCCAACATCATGATATAAACCAAGCAGTTTTCCAATTTCTTCCATTGTAAATCTTCTAGCAAACTCAGAACATAAAGCACTTGTTCCATTTAAATGTTCAATCAGAGCCTGTTCTCTATTTACGCCATCATCACTTTTATGACCAATATATTCCATCTAAATAATCCTCCTGACATTAAATTTTTTTATATTTATTTTTTCTTCTGCTAAATACTACTCCCCCTACCTCACGCGTATACGCCTGCCCTCGCCGTTCGCCAAAAAAATCTCTCCCAGCTGCAATCTGCCGTCCACAATCTTAAAGACATCGCTCTCAAACGTACCCACCTTGGTTTCAATCTCTACATTACTGAAAGCCAGCTCACCGCTCTGGTCGCTGAAGCTGCCGCGCAGGCTCAAAAACGGCACCAGCAAATACGTTCCCTTGCCCGTGGAAAAGCTGCCGTATACCAAATTATTGCCATGCGGTCCCTCATTGCGGAACTTAATCTTCAAGGCTACGCTCGTATTTATCTTGCTGCTTTTAGCAGCCAAAGAAGCCATCAGGTTCTTGCCGTCAACATCAATTTTGTAATAGCGATTATCAAAATGATACAAGCCGATAGCATCAAAGGTACCGCCGAAAATGCTGCCAGTCACATCCTGAAAGGTTATCAGCGCATTTTCATAATGATAGGTACCGTTGATATTCGTAAAATACAAATCGTTCAGATGCAGCTCTTTCATCGAAAGCGCACCATCAATCACAGGTTTTTTCAGGTTGCCTGTCATCTGCCCCGTCACCGTCATCGCATCCTTAACATTGCGCATGCCCAGCGAATCGGGAATAACATCATACAGGCAAATATTGATATTCGCCTTCTGCTCCCCCTGCAGCTCGCAGGTTCCGTCAATATTCAGCCCCTTGCCTGCAATGCTGCCGCCGTAGCGTCCTGCCGCCAAATGCAGCTCCAGCCTTTGATGCTCATGTATCTGCGCCGTGCCGTCCACGTCATTCAAAATAAAATGGCGTTTTTTATATTCTGCCGACAGCACCGTATCATGCAAAATCAGCTTAATATTCGGCAGCTTGCCCTTAATCTGCAGATGGCGCTTTTCCATAGGCACCTCGTCCAGAAGAATTTTTTCCTCTGCCGTCTTTTTATTCTGCAGGATATCCAGGCGCATTTTATCATCAAAGCCAAGATGAATATAAGCACCGCTCAGCTCCACCTCCTGCACCGTGTCGATGCCGGCTATACGCAGGATGATGTCCTTCGGCTTGATTTTGATGCGTCCCTCCGGTACATCCACCAGACGTTCATGCTCCGGCGAATCCCAGGTCAGGTTTTTAAAATACACGTTGCCCCAGATATCGGCACGCAGCTCCTCGGCCGTCACGCTTCCTGCCAGCACCTGCTGCTTAGCCATATAATAGTTAAAAAGCTCCGCCGCATGACGGCTTGCACGCTGCGCCAAAAAGAAATAAACAGCGCCGCCCACCGCCAGCAGGCAGACTACCAGCATTGCCAGATGTGTTTTAGATAATCTGCGTATTGCCTGCAACATATAATCACCACTTTCGCTTATAAAACTTCCTAAGCTCAGTATAGCACCACGCCGAACTGCCCGCAACTAATAGCAAAGGCACAGCAGACCTGTCACCAGCATCTGCTATGCCCTTTGATATACGCATATTAAATTGTTACTTCAGGCAGTACGTTCCGTCGGCAGCCTCCGCAACAGCGGCGGCAAAAAATGCCTGCGCCAGCTTTGCAAGATACGCCGTATCCTTCACGCCTGCCATTTCGTAGGCGGAATGCATCGCCAGCTGCGCCAGGCCGATATCCACCGATTTTATTGCTACCTGAGCGGTAGAGATATTGCCCAACGTCGAACCGCCTGCCATATCCGAGCGGTTATAGAAAAGCTGCAGCGGCACGTTCGCCTTTTTAGCCAGCAGCTGCACCAGCGCGCCGGATACCGCATCCGTAGTGTATTTCTGGTTAGCGCTGTATTTGACAACCACGCCCTCATTGGGATAAGTCTTGTTCGTCAGGTCATTTTTATCCGTATGATTAGGATGCACAGCATGCGCGTTGTCCGCCGAAAGCATCAGGCTGTTGGCCAAGGACACCAGATAATCCTCCTCGTCCCTGCCCAGTGCCATGTTGATGCGCTGCAGCGCATCCTTTAAGAAGGTCGCCGCCGCGCCCTGCTTCGTGCCGCTGCCAACCTCTTCGTTATCCAGCATGCAGAATACCGGCACACTTTCGCCTGCTTCTGCCGCCAAAAAGCCCTGCAATCCGGCAAACACGCACTGCAGGTCATCCAGCCTGCCGCCGGCAACATATTCCTGCTCCAGGCCCACGGTAGTCGCAGGCATTCTGTTATAAAGGAAAAGCTCCGTATCTACAATCTGCTCTGAGGTAACGCCGCAGGCCTCCGCCAACAACTTCTGCAGGCCATCCTTGGTCGCAGCACTGCCGATAAGCGGCAGCATATCCGTCTGCGCGTTCAGCTTTACGCCCTCGTTGGCTTCCCTGTTCATGTGGATTGCCAGATTCGGAATCATCATCAGATCCTGCTCAACATTAACAAGACGCGCTTCCAAGCGGCCGTCAACGTTGCACAGCACGCGGCCGGCAACGGAAAGCGGCCTGTCCAGCCAGGTGTTCAGCAGCATGCCGCCGTACTTTTCCACATTCAGCTTCACATACTTTTTATCTACTACGATTTCAGCATTATTCTTCAGCTTGAACGCCGGCGAATCGCAGTGGCAGGCGTAAACCTGAAAGCCCAGGTAAGCCTTTTTGGGAATCACAAAGGCCAGCAGCGCCGAACCGTTACGGCTGACATAATATTTGCCGCCTTCCTGCAGCTGCCATCTGCTGTTTTCCTGCAGCTCGGTAAAGCCTGCAGCTGCCAGCTCCTCTTTTATATTTTTCACGGCAAAAAAGCTGTTGGGTGTTTTATCCAAAAAAGCGCACAGCTTCGCATTCAGCTCCGTATAAGCCATTTCCATTTCTATCTTTCACCTCTTGCAAAAATTCTTGGTATATTACTCCACAAAGTGCTCACGCAACAGCTTGATTTCCGCAGCGTAGCCCGGCAGCTCGTTCGGCGTTTCCAAGTAAAACGGCAGTGTGCGCAGCGCCGGATGGTTAATCACCGCCGTCAGCGCCTCCAAGCCGATATTGCCTGCGCCAATGCACGCATGACGATCCTTATGACTGCCGCAGATATTCAGGCTGTCGTTCAGATGCACAGCCTTCAATCGCTCCAAGCCGATAATTTTATCGAACTGCGCCAGTACGCCGTCCAAATCATTAACGATATCATAACCGCCGTCAAAAATATGACAGGTATCAAGGCAGACGCCCATCTTTTCGTTAAGCTGCACCTTGCTCAAAATAGCCGCCAGCTCCTCAAAGCTGCGGCCAACCTCCGTGCCCTTGCCTGCCATTGTTTCCAGCAGCACGGTAGTGTGCAAATCCTTGTGCAGCACACTGTTGAGCAGCGCCGCTATTTTTTCAATGCCAACCTCTGCACCCTGCTTCACATGGCTGCCGGGATGAAAATTATACATATTCCCCGGCACATAGTCCAGCATCGCCAAATCGCCCTCCATCACCATCTGCGCAAACTCCAGCAGCTTTTCGTCCGCTGCACAGGGGTTCATCGTATACGGTGCGTGTGCCAGAATCGGCGCAAAATTGTGCTCCTGCATCAAAGCATTCAGTGCCGCCGCGTCCTCCGGCTTCACAGCCTTCGCCTTGCCTCCGCGCGGATTGCGCGTAAAAAATTGAAACGTATCGGCACCGATCGACAGCGCCGTTTTTCCCATGGCTAAGAAGCCCTTCGATGAGGATAAATGACAACCTATATGTAACACTTGCTCAATCTCCTTTGTTATTTTTCCACCAGCTGATAGCTTTCCGCCAACAGCTCCTGCACCAACGAAATGTCTGCATCCTTTTGCAGCATTACCGTCAGCCAATGCTTTTTGTTCATATGATACGCAGGATAAAAATGCTGCCTGTCCACCAGTTGCTCAATCTTTGCCGGCGGCAGCTTAATATTCAGAACATCAACCTTCCCCGCCTTCGCTAGGCCCAGGCTTTTATAGGGAATCGTCATAAACAAAGCGTACCATTTATTTCTCCGCGCCGTCTTAAAGGTAAAATTCTCCGGTGTTTCCGGCCACGGAGCGTCGGGAACAGTGCCGAAGCGCTGCGAGCAGTAATCCATCAGCTGCAGCTTAACGTTGCTTTTAATCAGGCACTGCGTTTTTATTTCTTCCAGCAGAGCCTCTGCTTTCTCGCGCACGCTCATCACGTAACCGCTGATGTTATCGGCAACGTTAAAGGGCAAGTACTCCTCATCCGTATCGCGTTCCAAAACATTTACGGATAAGGCCTTGCCTGCAAGCGTAACGACAGCGTAAAACTCTGTTTCCGGCAACACCTTGCGCAGTGTCAGCCCTGTGCCCTCCCGCACAAAGCCGTAGGCCAGCGCTTTTTCTGTATCAACATCATATTGCTCTAAAATCGGATAAAGCATTTCCGTTCTCTCCTGCAAATAAAATTATATGCACCACCGGTATAATCGCCTAAGCAATCAGAACTCCTGCACAACCTCAAAGCGGTACTTTTGCTTAATCGCAGGATATTTTTCACGGTCCACCTCGCTCATAAACATAGCGTAAGGACGGGCGCAAATTTTGAACGGAGCATACAGCGCCTGATACACCACCAGCTTTTCGCCTGTTTCCGTGTGCTCGGCAAAGGCCAGTATTTTATATAAGTATTCCGTCGTAGGGTTTTCGACAGTTTCTCTTTTAAAATGGCGCACAATGTCGCCCATATGCATTTCTCTAGTCATAGTATTAACCTCCGTATTTTGTTTATATAATTATACTACAAAATACAGCTTATATGCCACGTGCTTCCGAGGTTAATAATTCTTCTAAATGTGTTTTCCAACACAAGTGGTTCAAGATAAACTAAAAGCAGCATATATAACATTTAACCGCAAATCTTTACCTTAGCCAAAGCCTCTTGAAACTTATCGCCCAAGGAATCTTATAACTAAATTATATATGATACTATGGACAGAAACTGTCATTGCTCTCATAAAAAAAGCTATAGAATAAAAATTTTGCATCACCTATGCTTAAATTCATCCTAAAAACAAAAAAGAGGATAACGTACCGCGAAAGTACATTATCCTCGTGCTGTTATCGGCAAGCAGCTTAAACACACTAAACAGCTTGCAAACAAAAACAGAGAATAGTGCTGTTATACACTATCCTCTGCTTTTTATTCCACCAATCAACTGTCACGATTGGACTAATTCTGGTGGAGATGAGGGGAGTCGAACCCCTGTCCGAAAATATTGCCATACAACTTTCTCCGAGCGCAGACGTCATACTTTGTTTCGCGCTGCGATTGCCTGACGACGGGCCTTCACATTGCTATCCTAAAGAGTTTCCCTTAAAGCCTATAGGAATCAGCCTTAAGGTATCCCACTATTGACTGTCATTCCTCACCCGCGGGAGGAGGCTCAGAGACAGTTAGCAGATTAAGCTGCTAAAGCGTATTCTTGTTCAGCGTTTATATTTAAACGTGCCCACCGATTATCGTGCAGATGGAACCACGGCTCGCTTATCATACCGCACCTACCCCCGTCGAAACCAGTACATCCCCAAATTGGAATATATCGGTGAAAGAGCCGATACGCTACAATGATATTTTACTATGCTTTAGTCAAAAAGTCAAATCACTGTGCATGAAGAATTTGTGAATTCACCCGTCTATCAGCGATTTCTGTCCTTCAGCGCGCGCTCCATCTCGCGCTTCGCGTCGCGCTTGGCCATGTCCTGACGCTTATCGTACAGCTTCTTGCCTACTGCCAGCGCCAGCTCCAGCTTCACCAGACCATGCTTAAAGTACAGCTTGAGCGGTACAAGCGCATAGCCCTTTTCCTTCACCTTGCCGATGAGCTTGTTAATCTCCGCACGGTGCAGCAAAAGACGGCGGCTGCGCAGCGGGTCATGGTTAAAGATATTGCCATGATCGTAGGGACTGATGTGCAGATTATACACAAAGACCTCTGCCTGACGTGTTACCTGCGCATAGCTGTCCTTCATATTCGCTTTGCCTGCACGCAGGGACTTTACCTCCGTACCGGTCAGCGCAATGCCTGCCTCAAAGGTTTCGTAAATGGTAAAGTCATGGCGTGCCTTACGATTTTCTGCTATAATTTTAATCTTTTGTTCTGCCATAATTATCTGCTTTTCCTATTCTTTTTTCTGCTCTTTTTACCGGACTTGCTGCCGCCCTTAGAACTGCTCTTAGGCGCAGGCTTGCCGTGCTTGGCACTGCGGCGTCCGGCCTCTTTATTCTTCGCACCCTTGTGCTTTTTCTTCTGCGTTTCCGCGCTCAGAGCGATGCTCTGCGTGCTGCGTCCGCTGCTCGGCTTCTGCTTCATCAGCAGCTGCTGGCGGATGTGCTCACGCACGCCTGCGTTCTCCCCTGCCATGATGAAGTCGATGCTCACGTCGCTGATATTTACCTGCAGCACCTCAATACGCACCTTATCGCCCAGGCGATAGGTATGACCGCTGTGCGTGCCGACAAGGGCATAACGCTCCTCGTAATATTCGTAGTAATCATCCATCAGGCTGGAAATATGCACCAGGCCCTCAACACCGTTCTCCAGCTCGACGAACATACCGAAAGCCGTCACGCCGGAAATAACGCCGTCAAATTCTTCGCCGATATGGTCTGCCATATATTCGCACATCTTGAGGTCAACGGTTGCACGCTCCGCGTCTGCTGCCGCACGCTCGCGAATAGAGGAATGATCGGCAATAACGTCCAGCTTATCACCCAGCTTTTCGGCATCTGCTTCCTTCAGCGTAGGCTTTGTCATCCAGGCGCGCAGCAGGCGATGCACGATAAGGTCTGGATAACGGCGAATCGGCGAGGTAAAGTGCGTATAGTACTTCGCCGCCAGGCCAAAGTGACCGATGTTGTCCGTCTGGTAAACAGCCTGCTTCATGGAACGCAGCGCTACCGTAGTTACCAGGCGTTCCTCCGGACGGCCGGCGATTTCCTTCACGGCCTGCTGAATATCCTTCGGCTCCGTTTCTTCCTTAGGAATAAATTTAATATTAAAGTTTGCCAACAGCTTGGCGAACTCCTGCATTTTCTCTTCGTTCGGAATATCATGCACGCGGTAGATGAACGGCCAGTGCTGATTAAACATGTGCTGCGCAACGGTTTCGTTAGCCGCCAGCATGAACTCCTCAATAATAGATTCCGCATTGCCGTGAATGCGCTGCACAATTTCAATCGGATGCAGCTTTTCGTCCAGAATAACCTTCTGCTCCGGCAAATCAAAGTCCACAGCACCGCGGCGCGCACGCTTGTCATGCAAAATCTGGCGCAAAATATCCATGCGGGCAATCATCGGCAAAATGTCCTCATACTTGTCGCAAATTTCCTTGTCGCCTGCCAAAATTGCACGCACAATATTGTAGCTCAAACGGTGACGTACATTGATAACCGCCGGGAAAATCTCGTAGCTGAGCACCTTGCCCATTTTGTCGATATGCATCTCGCAGGCCATGGACAAACGGTCCTCACCGGCATTCAGGCTGCAGATACCGTTCGACAAGCGTTCCGGCAACATCGGCAGTACGCGGTCGACAAGATAAACGCTTGTGCCGCGCTCTCTTGCTTCCTTATCCAGCACGCTGTCTTCGGTAACATAATAGCTGACATCCGCAATATAAACGCCCAGCAAATATTCATTATCGTTAATCTGCTCTACATAAACAGCATCGTCCAAGTCCTTGGCATCCTCGCCATCGACGGTTACGACAGTGCGCTCACGCAGGTCACGGCGTCCAGCCAGCTCACTCTTTTTAATAGACTTCGGCACCTTACGCGAAGCCTCCAGCACCTCATCCGGGAAGGTCAGCGGCAGATCATTCTGCTTGATTATCGACAGAATCTCCAGTCCTACGTCGCCGATGTTGCCTAAAACCTCGGTAACCTTGCCCTCGGCCTTGCGGTGCTCCTGCGGCCATTCGGTAATTTCTACTACAACCTTCTGACCATCCTTGGCACCGTTAAAATGCTTGCGCATAACATATACGTCCTGACCGATACGCTTGTCGTCAGGCGTTACAAAGGCGAAATCACCGGTCTGGTGGAAAACGCCTACCACCTTATTATTAGCGTGCGTGATGATACGCAGAATTTCGCCCTCAGGCTTTTTGCCCTGCGCCGCATTGTTCACACGCGCCAGCACGCGGTCATTGTTCATCGCACCATGCAAAGCGCGCGGCGGAATGAACACGTCCGGTCTGTCGCCCTTGTTATCCGGAATAACAAAGCCGAAGCCCTTGCTCGTCAGCTGAAAGCGTCCTGCAACCAGGCCCATTTTCTCCGGCAGGCCGTATGTTTCAAAGCGTGTCTTGATAATCTCGCCGTTCTGCTCCAGCGCCAACAGCTCGTCCCAAAACTTGTTGGGATTTACGTCATGCCCCAGCGCATCCACCAGCTCCTCCGAGGTCATCGGTGCATAGCTTTCTTCACGCATAAAATTTAATATTTTTTCACGGATATCCTTCGTCTGCATAATTTTACCTCTATTCTTCTTCACCCTCGCCTGCGGCGAGCTTGCGCGACGGTTGCGGCGTTTCATCCACAATCATCATCTTCGACAGACATTCCGCCAACAGCGTACCGTCCTTCTTGCAGATTGTACCCTGCATTTCCACCATGCGTCCCTTGCGCTTCAGCTCACGCCCGGTGCAGACAACCTCCTCACCGATCGCCAACGGCTGACGGTAGCGGATTTCAATTTTCGCCGTATAGGAAGGCTTGCCCTCCTTGGCAAAAAGATAATTGCCTGTCACCTCATCCAGCAGCACTGCCACCAAACCGCCATGCATGCGACCGGGATAGCTTTGGTGCTCCCGCCGCGGCGTAAAATACGCTGTGCACTTGTCGTTGTCAATCTCGAAACGCATATGTAACCCGCTGGGATTATCCTTGCCACAGGCAAAGCACCAGCTGTATTCGTTATTATTCAATAGTGACTTATCCATATTTCTTCGTTTACCCTTCAATATCCTTTTATTCCGCAAAAAAATCGGCGATTGCCTTAAAAACTGCCTCATGCTCGCGATCCAGTGTCAGAATGTGCCCGCTATGCTCAAACCATACCAGCCTTCTGCCGGCGGCTGCAGTCAATTTATTATAGATATATTCGGCACTGCGCGGCTGGACGGTATGCTCTGTTTTCGACTGCAAAATCAAACAGGGGATTTTGATTTCCGCCAGCAGCTTGTTCTTGCATTCATTAAGCATTTTAAAAAGACTCATCAACGGCTTCGTCGGCATTTTGGCATAGGAGATGCAATATTCCTGCAGCTCCTGATAATTCTTCTTGTGCTTAGGCAAGTAGTGGATGAAAAAGCGCAAGAACGCCAACAGCGGCGCACGCTTATCCTGCACAAAAATAGGTGCCGAAATAAAGGCAGCCTTCTTCACCGGCAGCTTTGCTGCCAGCTTGATAGCCAGCAGTCCGCCCATCGACAGGCCTGCCACATACACACAGTCAAAACGCTCCAGCAGGTCTTTGCAGGCAGCTTCGGCAGCAGCATACCAATCCGTCGCGGTGGTTGCCTCCAGGTCTTTGATGCTCGTGCCATGGCCAGGGAGGCGCACACAGCTCACAGTGTAGCCAAGCGCATGCAGATAATCACCCAGCGGACGCATTTCCGACGGCGCGCCGGTGTAACCATGCAAGAGCAAAACTGCCTTATTATTCTTTCCTTCCAACAGAAATGATTCTGCA
>UMAX01072625.1_pt1 | contig 17033 bp, 20 predicted proteins | sample 1963821 | NCBI WGS metagenome assembly UMAX01 (sample SAMEA4835927, study PRJEB28245) | human gut metagenome | biome: gut microbiome; material: fecal sample | place: Denmark | collected 2008 | reverse complement strand
GCACGGACCCCGACCCCATCTTGTGGATGGAGCGAGCGTGCAACCACTCGAACCCCGCGCAGGCGCTGAGCGTGCAAGAGGCTCTGCGGATGTGCACGTACAACGGTTACTGGACGACCTTCGACGAGCGCGAGCGCGGCTCTCTTGAGGCGGGAAAGATCGCCGACATGGTCATCCTCTCCGAAAGCCCCTACGACGTGCCAAAAGAAGAGCTCGGAAGAATCAAGGTCGAGCAGCTGCTGCTGGGCGGCAAGCCCTACGAGAAGCAGCGACAGGGTTTTGTCTCCGCACTGGTCAAGGGGATGCTGGCGAAGAAGCGCTGATGCCGAACGAATGACATGAGGGGCCGTGGGTATCGTGTCACAATCGCCCAGACATACTGCGCAAAGGATTAGACTAGCTGCGAAATGAGGCGAGGGGAGGATGAATTACGCTCCAGCCCCGCTCTGCCCCGCATCGTGTGCGCAGAACTCGAAAATATGGAGCGCGAAACCCTGACAGGCGCTCGGTTTCGAAGAAGGCAGCGAGCACTCGATGGCCTCAGCCTGAAAAACAAGTCTCGGGTCAGGAAAGCGCATTCGAACCTCTTCACCCCGGCGAAACTTATCTAACCGTGCGACAAATCAGTCTAGTTTTGACGGAAGATTAGTCTGACTTGCAAGTTTTTCTCCCCAACGTGAAGTGATTGCAGCCAGCCATAGCCTTCCCGCACCTCTCAGCTGCTGAAGCAAGTAACTTACAGGCTCGAGGCTCTGTTCTCTGGTCATCCCTGCGAGCGGAGCGTACTGAATGGCAGAAAAGCCTCAGCGCGCGCAAGCCCTGGTCTTCAGCAGCCTGACTATCAGCTCTACACAAATGCGCGTTTCAGCCCCTTTTTATACGAACGTATCCTTCATGGATTCCGATAGCGGACGCAACATACGGGGAGACCGTTAGCTTCGAACAACATTCTTCAAGCAAGTCTCTATTGCGAAGCATCTTTGTCAGCTCCCCCGCTACGAGCTGTCGTTTTTGAATCATATCCAGAAGCATCACGGCGTTCAGCTCAAGCTATGACTCGGCAGCGAAAGGGCATGACTACGCCCCGTCAAACGCCTCGTCAGAAATGGCCATGGACATTCTTTGAGGTTCTGGCAATCATGCATAGGCATGTGCAGAAGCCAGCCTCGCCGAATGCTGAAAGTATGGCGGATGCCGATAGCGTTTTGATCAATCATCCCCGTTTTACTCATCACCATTCAAAGGGGTGCATTGCGGCAACACGGTAACCTGTGCTCGTTTCGAATTGCACTCCCGGTATCGTCCGGAATGATATTTCTCGTTTCTGAATACCCGCTTTTCCTCGTACGAAAAACATGTTTCCCCGAGAGACAATAATCTAGATTGGCGATAGTGTTGTGCAGAAGTTCTCAAATAGCTTCTGAATTAAACCCCATTGCTTCGGTCGGAAGCAGAGTGCTGTCCTTGTCGAAGACGCGACGCTTCTCGTTCTTACACCTTACTAGTGCCTCATCAACCTGCAGCATAAAGGGCGGATTAAAGCGCCTGTATACAACAACGGGACCATCCGCCATATCAAGCGTCCACGTGACACTCGGCTCGGCTCCGCCAAGAAAGACCACCAATTTCAGCTTTCCGAGCGGGATAAGCGCTTCTTTCCAATCTCTCATGAATCATCAACCTCACCTCCAAAAAAGCTTGCAGCGAGAGAGCCTCCTGAAAACAGCCTGTTGTTCCTCGAGTTTCACAAGAAACTCGTCACAAAAAAAGCAACCGCTTCTTCACCGAGGTCGTCTAGCTCTGCCTCGCAAGCAACCTGACAAGACAAGCAAGGGCAGCCTTGCCTACCAGTTGCATCCAAAATATAGTAATTGCGATTGCCAAAGAAACCAGAAATGGGCAGGTCGCGAGTAAAATAGGAATATCTTACCCCGCGCGAATAACATCGAAGGACTTGGCTTGCGGGACGCCCTCAGGACAAAGTCGCATCCACGGGATAATTAAACATCAAAACGATTTCCTATGACCAGGACTGGAATTGATGCAAAGGCGGCAGGAACGTGAGAGAGCGACGACGGATAAACATTGATCACCTCATCACTGATGAGGAAAACCCCAGATTTGAAGCGGTATCCACCGAGGAAGACGCGCTCTATTCCATTCTAGAGGATCAATCGACTTCCTCGGGAAACAAGGTGCTGAACCTTGCCCGAGATATTGCTGTCAACGGTCTCAACGCATCTGAACTGCTGGTTGTCAGCCCGATAAAAGGGACAGGCGACTATCGAGTGCGCGAGGGGAACCGCCGCATCACTGCCATAAAGCTCTCGTTGGACAGCAACCGAATTCCCGTGCAATTCAACAACTTGGTACCGCAGTTTGAAAAGCTTGCCAACGCAATGCAAAAATATCGTGCTCTTGAGTGCTACGTATGCGATGACGAGGAGGAAATACACAGACTGCTGGAACTGCGCCATGGTGGCGAGCAGGATGGCATTGGAACCGTTAAATGGAGCTCAACGCAGAAAGCACGTTTTTCGCGTAAAGGAAACCCACAAACTGCACGCCCATTAGCACTAATAAAGCATCTACAAGAAGACTATGGGAAGAATAAGCTGTGGACTTCAGCGGCGAGCGTTCCAATCACAAATCTTGGTAGGTTTATCTCCACAGTGGAGGTCAGACAAGCACTCGGAATAAAGACGAACGGAAACGACGCTCGTTATTGTGGCGGGCACGACGAGTTGTTGTTCGACGTATTAACAACTGTAAAACAACGCGGCGTTGGAGCCATATATAGTAAACAGGACCGAGTTCGCCTAGTTGAAGAAGCCGCTGAACGAATTGAACCCGATTGGCGGAATCAGCAGTCGTTGTTCGTAGAACAGAGTACCGGGTCAGTCGATTCGCCCAGCGATTCCAACATCAAGACTTCTGCTACCAACGAGATGGTCGAGGTATCAAGCTCGGCTTCTGACGACCCCGAAGATGCGGCGGCGACCGCCAATCAGGGTACTGCACGAATCGGCACCTCCCGCACGCGTAAAAAACCAGTAAGCAATAACGTAGACAAGAGAATGTTCGGGCGAACGCTTCGCCCCAGAGGGGAACGGTCAAATAATATTTACAGAGCAATCGACTGGATTGATGAGCAGTACCTCAAGCGACCCGATGACCTAACGCACCTTCTACCTATCCTGGGCTTTTCCCTCAGGCTACTTTTGGAAACTGTCGCCAGAGAATTCTTTGACTCAACTGGCGAAATGCGTGGAGACAATTCACTGAGAGACTTTTTGAAAAACAAGGCAAAGCCAATGCTCAAGGCAAAGCAAAGCACTTACGAAGTGAACGACCTCGTCCTAGCATCTGAATGGATAAATGGCACCAACAATCTTGAAGCCGTCTTAGGCAAGTGGGCGCATGGCACTTTAACAGCAAATCGGGACAATCTGGTTCGCGAGTCCGAACTCATCGCACTGATAATAAAGGAACTTTGGTCCGAGGAGGGTACGGGGTGAATACGCTCCAGCTTCGCATCGACAATTATCGGCAGCTCGAAAGCTGCGAAATCGTCATCGGGGACAAGGTAACCGCCATTGCCGGCAACAATGGTACTGATAAATCGGCAGCACATGGGCTACTTGCCAATTCGCAGCATTTTCGCAGGTACAAGAGATATCTCGGCGGACCATTTCGTGGGGATTTTCCGAATTCTTTTCCGCAGCGCGATAACATGGCCCGGCCGGCAAAAAATACACCTTGACTAGATAGAAAATGGGCAATAGCACGAAATCGAATTCAACATAGCCTGACAATGTAACAAATCCAGATTCTGTGTAATTCCGAAAAGGAAATTGTCCAACGGGAAATATTCGGATGCCAAGCTATCTTCACCAATCAATTGCCTCGCCCATTTTCGTCTGTACCCATTCGGAGAAGCAGGTAAAGCCTTGCTGCAAAGACATGAGTAGCGATGGGTCCGCAGTGAAGAACGTGATTGGTTCATTGAACATTAAAAATACTCAGCATTCATTCAAGAATTGAGTCTATGAGCAATTTTGATCTACCCACTCAAAAAGCACGGACCCAACCTCGAAACTGATAGTTACGACTCCATAACTTACCCTGCAGGTCAGGATAATCTCGGGTAGACATGAATGGCCGCTCTTGTTCAGAAAAATAAAACGTGAGATGGGAAATGCATGGGGTGGCGGCCTTCTGTGTATCGACGAGACAGACGCAACACTTCATCCTGCAGCACGATGTAGATCAGTTGATTTGCTGCTGAAGGAGACAGGAGAATCTTGCTTCCAAGTTGCGTTTGCAACGCATAGCGCAGCAGCGTCTGAATACTCTATTGATAAGATGTCACCCAGCACTTCAGATAGACCAAATGATTTTGAAATTGCTTATCTAACCGATGTCAACAGAAGACTTGAGGGAAAAAGGAGCCCGGCTTGGCGCACCATCACTAATGATTTCTTCATCATGGGTCCGGGAAGCCCGCCGGCAAGAGTTGGCGTCTTTTCGGAAGACGGGTAAGCTCGGTGGCTTATGCTGGAGATCATCGGTGCTTAATATCCTGAGCTGCAACCCTACATCAATTTTGTTGATGCGAGTTTTTGTTATTCGACATTAATACAGCTCTATAGGCACGATTACCTATGCATGAAAGATCGCACTGTTGTCTTGGATGAGGGTGTCACTGAGAGACGACTCGCTGATATTTCAATCTTACATCGCACAGAGAGGGGCGGGGGTGAATATCCTGCAATTACCCGGCCTCGCGCGTCCGGAAAAATAATTTGGGACTTCCTAGAATATACAGATGCTGGCAATCCGGTATGGGAAGCCCTCGGTCCGCATGACTTGACATACGGACCGATAATCGAAAGCGGACCATTGAGCAACATATACGCACCACAGAGCAACAAGATAAACAGATATAGAGCTTGCCTGCGAAATTGCAGGCAAGTATTAGAGCAGGCGTTTGTTGTCAAATGCTGGATTGATACAAATCCGGATACAGCTTGAACATTTGTCGATAATTTTATCAACGCCTACAATCAAGTGGCGCGAAAAACATCTGCAAGCTTCACGCCTATGTCCAAGAGACCGGAGAATCTCTAGAATATTGCAACAATGTTATTGCACCTGAGGAGGGAGGGGCGTGCCTGCTACCCGAACGCCATTGAGGTTCCCTGGTGGTAAATCGAAAATCTACCCATTCCTCGTTTCACTCTTGAAGGCCAATGGACTCCAAGAGTGTACATACGCCGAAGCGTTTTGCGGAGGAGCAGGCTTGGGCATGAAGCTCCTCCTGCAAGGTAACGTTTCAAGAGTCGTGCTAAACGACCTCGATCCTGCAATTTACAGCATTTGGGATGTCATTCTTAACCATGCCGATGAACTTTGCACCTTTATCAAAACTGTGCCGCTAGATATGAAACAATGGTATTCCGCGCGCGATACGTTCAGGACAGCTGGTGGGCCTTCACCTGAGTTAGGAAAAGCAGCTTTCTTTCTCAACCGCACGAATCGCTCTGGGATACTCACCGGCGGCGTGATCGGCGGGAAGGCGCAATCTGGCAAGTATAAGATTGACGCCAGATTTAATCGTGATTCTTTATGTAATAAAGTGTTAGACATTTCTGCGCGCTCCGGAGATATCGAATTGCACAACCTAGACGTGTTCGACTTCATGAAAGATGTTGCCCCGACGTTGAGCAGGCAGTCATTATTGTATCTTGATCCTCCGTATGTGCAGAAAGGTCCCGGACTTTACAAGAATAGCTTTACCGATGATGATCACAGGCAGCTATCAAAAAGCGTACGTTTATACAGCGGGAACTGGATGGTCACTTATGACGCCGATGCCCTTGTAGATGAACTCTACGCTGCATCTGAAGAATGGGCGATAACAATCGGTGATATTAAGATCGGTTACAGCGCTGCACAATCCCGAAAAGTTGCAACCGAGCGATTAGTTCTAGGCCCTAGTCTGAGAATGCCACAGTGACAGCAATCGGGACGCTTATTTCCGTCCGGGGAGCATGCCGTGCCAGAATCTACACTCGGTCTTGAAACTTGCGGAGACTCATTACAGGGCACCTGCTGCTGCCAAAAAAATGAGGCGCTAGTACCGTTCCGCCAATCATACTCAACTCGCAGAGTGCCCACCTACTCAGATTCTTGGTGCTTGGCGGTACTGTAGTGATTCCTTTTTAACACGATTAACTAATCTAGTCGAACACGGGCTTAGGCTCGACGTGGGAAAGAGATTGAGGTGCAGTGGTGAAGCCGTCCCAGTTCGACACCACATCCCCCGCATAACACCCGGAAACGTAGGCGCAGAATGCCAGGTGAAAATTGCGAATTAGTATAGTTCAAGAGCCAAATTAGTCTAGCTTGCAGACTCCCACCTCCCACGTGAAGCGGCCGCGGCAGGTAGGAACTCTCCCGACTCCAGCTGCTAAAGCTAACACCTCACACGATTGAGCCCTGCCCTGCGCCCTCCCTTCGGGTAGGGGCGCTCAACGGCAGAAACAATCTCAGCGCGCGGACATGCACTGATCCTCAGAAGCTTGACCATCAGCCTCTTGCAAACGCGCATTACGGCACTTGCCAATTCTCCCGGTATTGTCACCTACGATGTAACTTTGCTGCCACCGCGGAGAAAGCCTCAGCCAACCTAAAAAGAGCTTGCTCCAGCGCAAAGACATCCCCCCACGCCGCTACATCTTGCATTTCTTGGCAGGGTCTTTTTTCTCGCTGGCAGAGACAAGACACCGCGTCAGCCGCCCAGCGGGCCCCCGATAAGAACATCGATTACATTCGCTCATCATTGTCCGGCGCGATAAAAAGCAACCATTTCTTCCGCACTTGACCAGGGCAAAACGAACTTGCGCCTCTCATGGCTAACGCCCTCATACCACTCGACAACAGAGTCGATATTGGGACACGACATTTCGGAAAGATGGCAAACCGACTGTATCGCTCTCAGCCCATAATCGAAATCAGCTCGGAAGTACCTAGAAGAAAAATCGGGCACCCATTTCCCTGTGCCAACCCTCTTCATCGGGGAACGCATGCCCTTAAAAGCGGGAATATGGGACAGCTTCCAAGTCATTGCCTGCACGTTCGGGCTTTCATAATGCTCCGTAAGAGGCTTTACAGAAGAAAGGTCGAGGGGCAAGTGAGCGCAGAGCATTTGCAATTCGCTATCACAGTCAAGCATGAGTTCAGAAGCGCTATCAGTCCACTCCTCATAAAACAAGAAATTCCTTGAATATGAGAAACCTTCATGCCATCCCGCAAACATCGTACGTATGCGCGATGTATGCAGGATAGGGTTTGAGGGCGTGAGAGTGAGAGTAAGGTAATTGGGGAGTACACCACACGGCATTTCAAACAAGCGAGAAAGATCGTCGGCGATTGGGGGAGCAGCAGTTGCGGGAATTGCGGCAATGTTTACGGAAGGTTTCCGCCCAAGCATTTTTACACTTTTGCCGCGTGTCTCCAGCCGCGCGACACTGTGCACGCGTTGAAGACCGAACAGTATCGCACCGCTATCAACTACTGGGTGCAAGAACAATTCGCCGCATGCCCCCGGAACCAAGCCAACCCGTTGCCCAGACTCGACAAGGGGAAGCAGACGAATGCATAGGTCTGCCAGCAAATATGTTGGATAGGTCACGAAAATGTAGGCGGCGCCCTTAACCGCCACAGCGAGGTCGTCAGTTGCTATCACGCGGGCGTCAGCGATGACCACATTATTCTCGTTGTCCATCACTGTCAAACCTGAAGCCCAGATTGCAGCCTCACTCGTATACACCCAGACTTCCTCGCCTTTTGACGAAAACTCAGCTGCCATTAGAGTTCCGACGTTGCCGCCGCCGATAATGCATATTTTCATCATGCTGTCACTTCTCACACCACTGAAGGAGTCCTCGGCCGGAGACAATTGCCCCCCTCCTTTTAGAACGCCAGTTCATCAGGAAGACTCCCCGACAATCAGACGGTCTCTCCGTCCCCCAGCCTAACTTCCGCTGTTTTCTCTCCACTCTGGATGATGCCAAGGTTCTTCTTCACCTGCGTAGTAGAAATACCTGAAGTCCTATCCAGATATACAACGTCGCAATAATCTCGAAGCGACTCAAAACGGCTGTCGCCTTCCCAATCGCTACCCATTACGACAATGTCGATATGGTACTCGTTGATGTCATTGATTTTCTGATCCCAGCGTTCCTCGGGAATCACCAAGTCGACATAGCGAATCGCTTCCAGCATCTCCTTCCGAGTTTCATACGAATAAAACGATTTCTTCCCTTTTTCCTCATTGAATTGGTCTGTAGAGAGTGCCACGACCAGATAATCACCAAGAGCTGCGGCGCGTTGCAGCAGACGGATATGTCCATAATGAAGCAGGTCAAATGTGCCGTACGTGAGCACTCGCGTCAATGCCATCCGAAACAGCTCCTTCAAGTCGGAGAATTTGATGCTTGTTTCCACTCGAATTCTAGCGTATCTCCAGCATTTCAACCGTCGTTCGAATTGCGAAACGCGCCTGAGACGAAACAGGTGACAGCGAATACGTGTCCTTATTAGCTTGTGGAGTTCTACGGTGCTTCTTATCGTTACGAACGTCGCTGTGTATAATTCCGCGGAGAAACGGAAGGGAAGAGGACAGCACGGTGAAAATAGCTGAAAGAGCAACGGCCAGCAGCTCGGATTTAATCAGTGTGTTAATTCTGACCTACAACAATTTTGAAGGAATCTACCCGACTCTCGACAGCGTCTTTCAGCAGGAATACCCAAATATTCAGATTGTGATTTCCGATGATGGCTCGTTGCGCTTCGGCCTGGAGCGTCCTTCAATTGAACGTTATATAAACGACCACGCCTCCAGCAATATCACCAGCGTTGTAATAAATTCACTGCACGTCAATAAGGGGACGGTAGCCAATACAAACAGTGCACTCGGTTATGCCAAAGGGGATTATGTCATTTCTCTTGCTCCGGAAGACACTTTCGTCAGCAGCCGAACCCTCCGCTCCTACGTTGATTATATGAGCTGTAATAAGGATTGTGACATTTGCTTCGGGAAGCTTCGCGGAGTCACCCCAAATGGCGAGTACCGTTATCAGCTTCTCTCGTGCGACACTGATTATGACAAGCTCGCCGCTTTTGACAATGCGCAAACCCTTAACCATCTGTTTAAGAGAAACTTCCTCCCCGCTCCCGCAGCCTTTTTCCGAAAAAGCACATATGAAAAATATGGTAAACACGACGAAGACATCCGCCTCATCGAAGACTACCCGTATTGGATAGCGGTGATGCTAAGCGGCGGCAAATTCGGTTATTTGGACCAATACACAGTCGATTATTCTCTTACTGGGGTATCAAGTGGGGGCGAATACAGCTCAGCGTTTATTGATGATATGTTCAAGATATATGAGAAGTATATCTTCCCTAACGACATGCGATTTGGCGCGTTTCAACCCCTCTACAACAATTTGAAAAGGTGGGGGCTTTCGTACTACGCCGCGAAAGCAAAGTGGGGAGAACTCCAACCCTTGCAACGGGTCGCCAGCAGGATAATATTCTCGCCCATCCACTTATTCACCGTTGCTCAACAATTCGTAAACGACGCAAAGAACAGAAGAATCAACAATGAGCATAGCTGAAGCTTCTCGACGCCTTCTTTTCGGGAACGATATTGGCCAGTGTAACAAAGCAAGAGTTTATTCATGGAACCTTGCTTCCAGCATTGCATACTCACTTCAGTCTGCTTTGCTGCTCCTTGCCGTGACAAGAATTGGGGGGCTTTCTGACGCTGGACGTTTTTCCATCTACTACATCACAACTACCATGCTTGCCTCCGTCGGAAGCTTCTCCATGAGAAACTACCAGGTATCCGATGCGAAAGAAGACTTCTCATACAGCACCTATTATGGCTCGAGAGTATTAACCTGCGGAATAATGATTGCACTGTGTGCTGGCTATGCACTGATTTGGCAGAGAAACCCCGAGGGAATCATTACCGTGCTTGCACTCGGAATCTACCGCGCTACCGATGGTATCGAGGACGTTTTCCATGGGGAAATCCAAAAAAGGGGGCGGCTCGATGCAGCCTCTGTTGCTCGAACGTTTAGAATCGTAGTCTCATTTTTCGCCTTTGTTGTGGCATACCTTGTTGCGCGTACAATGACCGTAGCGTCGATTTCAATGGCGGCTTGTTCATTGCTTATCGTCTTTCTGACGTGGCTGGTATTCCAAGGCGTTTATCCGCAACTACGCACAGGGATCAAGCTTAGCAACGTTGGAAGACTCCTGCTCTTGTGTCTCCCTATCTGCCTCAGCGCCGTCTTGTACAACTACATTGCGAATCTTCCTAGGTATGCAATCGAGGCGAATATGTCGAGCGATTACCAGGGCATATTCAATATTTTGTTTATGCCCGTATTCGCAGTTGACATGCTCAGCACGGTCATCTTCAACCCGACCGTGGCAGACATGGGGATAGCTTGGCAAGAGGGCGACATTGCGAAACTGAAGCGTCTCGTTATTAGGCAGTGTGCTGCGGTAGCAATAATCACACTCGCCTGCGCTGTTGCAGCTTTCTTGCTGGGCTGCCCAATACTCGGCCTGATTTTCGGCGTTGATCTTCATGGATGGGAAGCACTGCTTACGCTATTGATGATTCTCGGCGGCATTTCTGCGCTGTCCTCATTTGCAGTCGTAATGCTAACGGTAATGCGAATGCAGATTTTCATCGTCATTGGCTACGTTATCGCGATTCTTGTCTGCGCCCCTTTCCTCTCCGTTCTCGTAGAGAGCCAGGGTTTATTCGGAGCCGCATACGGGTATGGTATTCTCATCGGAACGACACTGGTCGTCTTCGCGATTGCTGCCGTCGTTTCCGCTTTCCAGAGGAATAAGAATGTATAAACAATTAGCCGCGGTATATCACAAACTTGCAGATAATCCCATTGTCGCAGCATGCGGAAAGCTTTATTTAAGGGGCTTACCCATTGGTAACCTTCGCGCTTTTCTTCGCCTAAAAAAGCATGCAAAATGTGCAACGCCAGATGGCGGACCCATCGTTGTCGTCTTTCTTCAGCAGAACAAAGTCAATTGGGATTGCATCAGAGACCTATACGAAATGATGAGTGCAGATTCGAGGTTTGATGCACATATTCTTGCAGTCGACGAACAGCATGATCTCGTTCCTGACGCAGCGTATTCCAATCTCGTTTCGCTCTACGGTCCAAGCAATGTTATTAAAGCAGAGCAGCCAGATGGGCTCTTTGACCTAAAAACCCTCGGCCCCGATTACGTTTTTTTGCCTAGACCATATGACCAGTACCTTCCTGTTCAATACCGGAGCGCAACGATAGCTTCCTATGCCCGTGTCGTATATATCCCCTATGGGTTCTTGCTATCAAAAAACGTTGAAGAAGACGTTCTCAGCGGTCGATTTTGCCGAAACGTCGCGTTAATGCTGGCGGACAGCAGTCACACGGCGGCGCTCCAAAAGAAGAGATTTCCAAAAAGCCATGCGCTGGGCCTGAGGAGAACAGTCGTTACAGGATACCCATATTTCGCACGTTTCACCAAGCAAAGACAGCAGCAACGTAACCAAAGCAAGCCTTTCCGCATAATGTGGACACCTCGTTGGGCAAGTGAGCAGACGCTAGGCGGCAGCAATTTCATGCAGTGGCGAGAATCCGTCTTTTCCTTTGTCGAGGCACACGAGGAAATCTCTCTAATCTTTCGGCCGCATCCCTTTATGTTCGAGCACCTTCTCTCAACGGGGAAGATGACGAAAGACGAAATATCGTCTTTGCTACTCCGCATCAATAATCATCCTCGGATGAGCTTTGACGATACGCCGGCCCTCGACGACTCGTTTTCAGCTACGGACCTATTATTGACTGATATTTCGTCGATTATCATCCCGTACATGTTGACCGGTAAGCCAGTTATCTACTGCGAAACTGGTGCCGAACTCAACCCTATCGGATGCTCGATGCGCGACGCGCTTTATTACGCCGATTCCTTTGAAGATGCAAAAAAGCACATCGAGTCCATTTCGGCAGGAGACGATCCAATGCGTATCAAGCGAGACAGTTTCGTGAGGAGCGAGTTGCTTGCCAACGGCACTAATCCATCTATCATGATTATCAATTGCCTCCTTGAAGACTTCAGCCGGCTTCACAGCGTTCACTAACACCAAATAAGGACTATGGAAAGGCAGACCTGAATGCAGGTGATCAAATACATGTTTCAGCCCCACGGCGATGAACGCGGGCAACTGATTGCACTCGAAGAAGGGCGGGACATCCCCTTTCAAATCAAACGCGTTTACTACATGTACGATACGGGAAAGGGAGTGCACAGAGGGTTTCATGCCCACAAGAAACTCGAGCAAATACTAGTTTGCGTCAGCGGCTCTTGTACCGTTCTCCTTGACAACGGCTCCGAGAAAAAAGAAGTTTTCTTGGAAAAACCTTACGAGGGGCTATACATTCCCCCGAGCACCTGGCGTGAAATGTATGACTTCTCCCCAGATGCTGTTCTTGTTGTCTTGGCCTCTGAGTTGTATGACGAAAGCGATTACATACGCGATTATGATGAATTCCTTGAATATATGGGAATAAAGGAGCTCTAGATGCAGCACATCCCCTTTGTCGATTTTAAACCGCTTGAAAACGAACTGCACGAGGATATCGAATCCGCTTTTTCGCGGGTCTTTTCAAATAGCTGGTACATTCAAGGAAAAGAGGGCGCGGCATTCGAACGTTCCTTCGCAGACTATTGCGGCGTTAGTTACTGCTGCGGCTGTGGAAACGGTCTAGATTCCCTTGCGTTGCCATTAAAAGCGCTTGGCATTGGACCTGGCGACGAGGTCATTGTTCCTGCTAACACCTTTATTGCGACCGCTCTGGCGGTTACCAGAGTTGGTGCGACTCCCGTTTTGGTTGATCCGCGCATTGAAACAGCAAACATCAATCCTGACCTGATTGAGCCTTCTTTGAGCAATGCGACGAAAGCCATTATGCCCGTGCACCTCTATGGTCAGCCTGCTGAAATGGACAAAATATTGGCAATCGCCCAATCGCACGGCCTTGCAGTTGTCGAAGACTGCGCCCAAGCACATGGGGCAACATTCAACGGCAGACGCGTTGGTTCATTCGGTGATGCAGGAGGATTTAGCTTTTATCCTGGAAAAAACCTCGGGGCTCTCGGAGACGGTGGAGCAATTGTCTCCAACAACAAGCAGTTGATAGAGCATGCAAGGGCACTTGGTAACTATGGCGCCAGGGAAAAATATCATCATGAATACCAAGGGATTAATTCTCGTCTCGACGAACTGCAGGCAGCTTTCCTTTCTGCGAAACTTCCTTCCCTCGACCAGGTGAACGATGACAGAAGAAGAGTTGCAAAGCGCTATCTTGAAGAGATAACCAACCCCCTGGTTACGCTTCCGCAAACGATTGAAAACGCAAATCCCGTTTGGCATATCTTCAGCATTCGCTGCAAGCGACGCGACAACTTGAAGAAGCATCTGGACGATTTCGGCATTTCGACAAATTGTCACTATCCGATTCCGATTCACTTACAAAAAGCCTATTCGAATCTGGGGTATCTGCCGGGCTCATTCCCCGCTGCCGAAGAAATCAGCAATACCGAACTAAGCTTGCCGATGTATTTTGGCCTAACTGACCAGCAGATCGACTATGTAGTGGACGCGATCAATTCTTTTAAATAACGCGCTTGTAATGACGCCTTTGGGAGCAAACCGATGCCTTTTGTGGAATACTCAGATAATAATTCAGCAGAATGGGACAGCTTCGTATTGGAGCAATCTGTCGACGGCAATTTCCTGCAAACCCGCCGTTTTCTCTCGTATCATCCCAAAGACAAGTTCGTCGATGCATCAATAATGTATTACGACAACAAAGGGAATTTGCATGCAGTTATTCCAGCAGCCGCAAGCTATTCCACCGATGGCCGCAAATGCTTCTTCTCTCACCCCGGAAGTACATACGGCGGAATAGTCATCGACAAAAAAATGTGTCGAGCAAAAAAGATGCAGGGCCTGCTCGACGAACTAGATGAGTATTTGCTCCAACATCATTTCCAGTCTGCTGAACTAAAATTTCCGCCAGACATAATGTGGACACATGACGGTTCGGCTCTAATGGAATACATGCTTACCTTGAATGGTTTTGCAGAATTATGCGAGCTTACCACTTATATCGATTATCCCCATTATCCAGAACCCACCATTTCTAACCTTTCTCAGGGGAAGCGTACGAACGTACACAATTGTGAAAAACGCGGCCTTGAGATGCGTCTGATTGAACCGGGAAGCCCTCTCGTCAACGATTTTTACGAGCTGCTGTGTGACAATCTTAGTAAGTACGACACGAAGCCAGTTCACTCCCTTGAAGAGTTAAACCTGCTCTCGGAAAATGTGTTGGCCGGCAAGACGGAAATTGTTGGGATATTTGATGAAGATCAAATGATTGCCGGCGGCTGGGTTTTTATTTTTGAAAACCAGCAAATTGCCCATACTCAATATCTATGCGCTGACTCAAATTACTCGAAACTGAGCCCAATGTCGTATCTCTATTACTGCCTTGTTGAAAGGTATAAAGACCGCGGGTTCAAAGCACTTACCTGGGGAATTTCAACTGAAAATGCTGGCAGAATCCTTAATATGGGGCTTACCGAGAGCAAAGAATCGTACGGAAGCTCTCATGGCGTTCACAGAAGATTCGCGAAGAACTATTCAGAATAGAAGCAGAGTGCACGGCATCGGCGAGAGAATAACATGAGAGCCCTATTAATAATCCCAGCCTACAACGAAGCGGAAAACATTGAGCGTGTTGTCGACAACATCGTCCAGAACTACCCAGCGTACGACTATATTGTCGTAAACGATGGATCGAGAGACGCAACACCAGACATCTGCCGTAAGCGTGGGTATAGATTTCTCGATCTCCCAATCAACCTCGGACTCGCAGGAGCTTTCCAAGCGGGAATCAAATACGCCCTCAAGCAGAATTACGACTGCGCAATCCAATTTGACGCAGATGGACAGCACCTGCCTGAGTACCTCGATAGCTTGGTAGCTGAAATCGGTAGCAACGACATTGTCATCGGCTCTCGTTTCGTCAGCAAAAAAAAGCCTAGAAGTCTGCGCATGTTCGGAAACAACCTAATCCAGGCTATGGTGAAAATAACCACAGGCGTCACAATCAATGACCCCACCTCTGGTATGCGCGCATACAACAAACGCGCCATAAAAGAGCTGGCAACAGGGCCGAATCTTGGCCCCGAGCCTGATACGCTTTCTTATCTCATAAAAAAACGTGGCATGCGGATAAAGGAAGTTCAGGTTGAAATGGCAGAGCGTATCGCCGGCGAAAGCTATCTAAACCTCAGGAATTCGGCAAGATATATGACGCGCATGGCTTTCTCAGTGCTATTCGTCCAATTCTTCCGCTAGGAGTTCACCGTGTCACTTACTCTTCGAATTATTCTTATTCTTGCCGCTTTCGCTCTCTTTGCATTCATCATGCGTAGTATCAGAAAATCAAAGATGCAGATAGAGGATGCGATTTTCTGGGCAATCATCTCCCTGCTGATTCTGATAATCAGCATTTTTCCAGGCATTGTGTATGCCGCATCCGACTTGCTCGGCTTCCAAGCCCCGGTCAATCTCCTGTTTCTGTTTTTTATCTTTATCCTGCTGGTCAAATGCTTTCAGACCAGTAGACATGCCTCTCAGCTTGAAACGAAGATTCGCGAGCTCTCTCAGCAAATATCCATCGACAGGCTCGAGCATCATGACCGCACCGCAAAATAGCCATCCGATAGCGTTGGCACTCGCGCTATCGGATGCAGGTTGTCGTCGAACGCTTTCTTATCTATACGACGGCAAGTCGTAGGTGTAGTCGGGCGTGACTCCCGTGTACTTGTAGATCATCGCCATAACGTCCGCGATATCCGTCGCCCAGCCCGTGCCTGTCGCGTACTGGTGCCAGGGCGTATCGCCCTTCTCGACATCGTTCACGTCCCAGCGCATCTCGTAGAGCGTGTCCTGCTTGTACGTAGCAGAGTTGATGTACCACTTGGAAAGCCAGGACGCAGCACCTGAAATTGCAGCGCTCACGGAGTTCCAGCCGTTCTGGACCGCCATGGAGCGACCACCAGAAAGCGGGCTGGAATCGTAGGCGCCGATGCCGAAGAAGTTGTAATACGTCCCCGCCGCATACGTCTTTCCGTTGATAGCCGTCTTGCCATCGTACGCATACCCACTCGCGAGCTGGGACGTACCCCACCCGCTTTCCAGGATGGCATGCGCCAGTAGGTACTCCGCATTGATGCCATTTGCCGCTGCGGCGTCGATGAAGGTCTGGCCATACCCTGCGAGGTTCCCCTCGCTGTGGTAACGCGCGATGAACGCGTTGAGCTGCGCGGCGCTGCAGTAATGGGAAGCGCCGTTCAATACGGCAAACTGGTAGAACTCGCTGTCTCCCTGGGAGTACTTGCCGGGATCGAGCAGCGCGGCGTATTCCTCGACAGAACGGGAAGCGTCCTGCGCATGCTCCTTTTCCGCCATGGCCAGCAGCGTGAACGAATACCGGGTGTAGGTAATGCCATTGCTCTTAGCAGCGCTCGTCACGCGACCGTCGTTATCCGCGGAGTACTTAACGCCGTTAAACACTCCCTCACCGCGCAGCACGTAGCCCTCGCGCAAGGTGACGTGCGGCCACCCCGCAGACGAATAGCCCGGAATGGCGGAATGTGTCGTCGAATCGATCCAATAGCGCTGCAGGCCACCATCGTATTCGTCGGTCACGACCCAGCCCGGGTCCTCGAGCTTGCCGTCGTTGTTCGCCAGATAGACATACCCCGTAGAAGGATCCGTCCATTTGCCACGCACAACGTACCCGTCCGGGCGCGCGTACGCCCACCAGCCTGCATCAGCTGCATCAACCAGCTCGCCGCGGGCAAGC
>UMAX01057696.1_pt1 | contig 17230 bp, 24 predicted proteins | sample 1963821 | NCBI WGS metagenome assembly UMAX01 (sample SAMEA4835927, study PRJEB28245) | human gut metagenome | biome: gut microbiome; material: fecal sample | place: Denmark | collected 2008 | reverse complement strand
AAGCCCCTTGCATGATAGTTTTTTGTGAGTTTGAACAACAATTCAAATACATAGAACTTGGCAAGCGATATGGATTTAACCATTATATCAATCTTGTGTTCCGAAAGAACTTTTCCGCACAAGTTCTGAAAGCGAACATGAAAATCGTTGGCAATTGCGAATATGGGGTGTTGTTGTACCGTGACAAACTCCCCAAGTTCAACAACGACGGGGCGATGATCTTTAACTGTTTCGACTTCCCCAGAGACCCCGCGACACCCAAGATACACCCATGCCAGAAACCCGTCCCCCTGCTTGCCCGTCTCATCGAGATATTCACCGACCCCTCAGATGTCGTCATCGACCCCTGCGCCGGTAGCGGAACAACCTTGCTTGCCGCCGCAAACTGCGGACGCCGGGCATACGGCTTCGAGATAAAAAAGGACTTCTACCAAAAAGCCACCGACATCGTCCTCAGTAGAATACAACACCGCATATTCATTTAATCCCGCCCCGACGGGCGACGGAAAACGAAAAAAATAATCACTATGAAAAAGATAATGTTCAACGATCATTACGGCTTAACGAGAGCCGTGTTAGAAGGAAGAAAGACTCAGACGAGAAGAAAAGTTACTCTTACATTACATGAAATTTCGGGAGAAAATAAACTAAAAGAGGTTTATGCAGAGGAAATATTTCTATATGAAGGAGCGTGGTTGTTTAAATATAAAGGTAAAATTTACGAACTTCCAAAAGAAAACCGACCTAAATACAAGGTCGGCGAGATAGTAGCCATAGCGCAAAGCTATCTTCAAATAGCATCAGAACTTGAAGACCCTCAAAATGCTTCTTGTGCGGAGCATTTTGAGAAAAACGTTGATATGGCGAGTTGGTATTGCTGTGCCGACCACCCCGGTTTTAAAAATAAAATGTTTGTGTCGCCAGAAGAAATGCCCCACCAAATCCGCATTACAAATGTACGCGTTGAAGAATTGCAAAACATAAGCGATGATGATTGTGAAAAAGAAGGCATTGAAAGACGAATATATAGGCATCCTCCGGAGGATTGGGTTGTAACATGTCCGGCAAAACGATTTGTGTTTAAAGGGAAAAATTTTGGCTATGGCACAGGCGTAAATGAATATTGCTATAAGCATTTCCATACAGGACAGAAGGCATTTGCTTTTCTCATAGACAAAATATCCGGGAAAGGGACATGGGGGGATAATCCCTATGTTTTTGTCTACGATTTTGAACTTGTAAAATAGAACAACACATGAAGAAGAAAAAAATACAAGAAATCTACAATGAAATAGCAGAATACGAGAATAAACGATTCAAAGAATATCAAACGGCTTTGGAGTACTTCAAAAACAATATTGATTATCCCTTTGACGAAATCGAAGAAATATTAGAAGCCGACACATTGTGCCATATAGGCTATTGTGATATAGAAAGAGATCACCAATATAAAAGCTGGAAATATCCTTCCCATGAATTTTACAAGCTGACAGAAGATTCTTTAAAAGAATACCCGGCTTTTAGATACAAGAGATTCATGCTTCAAGATAAAATGCCTTCCGGCTCGCACAATCTTGTTTGGCAAGAAACATTATTTGAAGACAGTTTTCACGGATATATGCTTTTACCCTTAAAAGGCAGTAGGTATTGGATTGTCGAATACTGCTACTGCTAATTATTAACCAACGTACAAATGTACGACGATACAAAAAATAACAAAACCATGTACGGATCACACAACACATTCACTGCATACCCCGTCCGCCGGTGGTATATGCACATTTTACAACCCTTCGCCCGATGCCAGAGGACGACCATTGAACAACAAATAGCTTGTGGCGCACGCGCATTCGACCTGCGTGTACGCTTCGGCAAAGAAGGCATACACATACCCTGCCACGGCCTTGTCGAGTATAAAGCCTATGTTCCGGAGATTGTCGCTCTGCTCGAAGAGAGAGATTGTTACTACCGCATCGTCCTCGAAAACGTCATGGGAGGCCGTAAGATAGCCTCCGACGACCTCGATCGGCTCAAACGGGTATTCCTCACAAAAGAATTTCCGCACTGCCTCTATGTGTGCGACAAGCGGTCGTGGAACAAAACCCGCAACCCGCATTGTCCGAAACGTCTGGGTGAGCAGAACCGGCACGGCGGAACGGGCTGTATCATTCCCCGCCTTTGGGTCAGAAAATACAAATACTACAAAGCCCAGCACGCCGCAAACCTCGACAACGAAACCATTCACTATTACGATTTCGTCGATATAAAATAAACCCATTAAAACAAAAGATACATCAATGCTTAAACAAAAAAAAGATTTTAGAGGATGAAAACAATCAAAACAAATCTTGTGCATGAAAAATTATTATTATGTATTTGTTGTGCAAAAGTGATTTTATTGCTTTATTTGTAAAAAGATTTCTCTTTAACAAATGCAGTATTTCAAATACACATATCTATTCCAAAATTGCGATAAAATGGATTGGATCAGTAAAATCTCTTCATGGAATAGCAATATGGAAAACGCAAGGATAAAGGGGGAGTGCATAGAAATCCGTTTTGGGAAAAATGTAGAGAAAAATAAATTCTTCCCTTTCCATATTGTTACGCTGTCCTGTTTTATTGAATCTGCCAAGCAAAAGGGGTATCTTATATATCTTCAAATCGAAGACCCCGTAATGAGGAAATTCATTCTTGAAGATGTAAATATTACAAAATATTGGAGTGGTGGAAAATATGACCATATAGATTCTCCGGACCCTGCGAGGCTTAACTTATGGCGGGTAGTAGAAGGCAAAGCAGAAGAATATGAAATAAGCGTTCACCGCTATTTCTCTGAAAAATTTCCAAATACAGATTTTTTCATGCTGAAATCTTGTCTGACGGAACTATACTTTAATATTTTCGACCATGCAGAGGCAAAAGGGGTGGCTTTTTCATATATTCATTATGATGAGTCAGAAGAAATAATTCATATAGCTATTTGTGATTTTGGAAAAGGAATTGCAAAAACCGTAAGAAAAGCATACCCAGATATTAGAGACGACAAGAACGCATTACTTATGTCTTTAAAAAGAGGTATAACATCAAGAAGTAATACACATAATGCAGGATTTGGATTAGATACCGTAGTTTCTGCGATAGCAGATGACGATTCCGTTTTACGAATAGTCAGCAATAATGCACTTCTGCTTTGTGCAAAAAATAAGGGAGTGGTTGAAACAAAAATATACGATATTCCGTTCCATTTAAAAGGAACATTGATTTATTTCGATCTTCCTATTTCCAGTTTTGAAGAGACTGAAATAAATGAAGAATACACATTTTAAAGAAGATAAATATGAGACAGGTTATTTTAAACGACATTCTAAAAAGCAAGCCATACCCAGAAGCCGGAACAGATTTTTGTGCCATTCTGCGAGAAGCGGTACAAAATGCTGATACCTTGCAAATAGATATGACAGGTGTCGATTCCATACCTACCATGTTTATGACCACTTCTTTTGGGTGCATCATGCAGGACTTTGGTGCTGAAAAATTAAAAAAAGCAATGATCTTCAAGAATATAACAAAAGTCCAAATAGAAAGAATCAAGAAATACATAAACGATTATGTCGAGGTTTACAATATAAAAATGTAAAACCTCCCCAAGTATCAACTGGGACAGAACAATTATCTTGATGAGAATACCTATCCAAGTCCCTGCGGACTTTGATTATAGCAAATACACCCGATAAAACGTAAAAATATGAACGTGGAAATAAAAATAGTAAAACTAATCAGCAATGATATACGTTCAAGAGCCAACGTGGAAATCATCAAATCCGCCATTGACGGGATAGATGAGAACATCACCCTTGATTTTACGGGCGTAACCTTTATATCCCGCTCGTTCGCCGATGAACTGTATAACTTACAGAGCGATCATAAGAACATATCGTTAGACGGTATGGTTGACTTTGTAAGCTCCATGTACAAGACTGTCGTTCAAGGACGGCTGTCAAAAAGAGTATTCAAACATGAAACCTCCGAAATAAAAGTATGCGAAGACATGGGAAGCCTGTCATCTTTCTTGTCCACCATCTAAAAACATCGGATACCCGGTACGCACAAAGCGATGCCCCCACCTCGTTGGGAACGTCGCTTTTTTCATATCACCGAAAAGGATTTAATTGTAAGCAATAATTGAAAAGTCAAATATACCCTATAAATAAAATTGAAATGATAGAAGAATTTATTAAGACAATACAGGAAATGAGAAATGCCCAAAAGGAGTATTTCAAGACAAGGGACAGAGTGTCCCTTGCAAAATCAAAGGAACTGGAACGGAAAGTAGACAATATGCTATCCAACTTAGCTCCCAATAAACCCGGTTTGTTTCAATAACGAGCTTACATAACTATTGCAAGCAATATACCACACCTCCCGGCCGCACACCAGCAGCCGGGAGTTTTATTTCCAACCAACAACACTATGAACACCACACACATCAAATCGCAAATAGCACGATACGAGCGGGAAATCGGACAAATACTCTCGCATTACCCCCGCATCGCCGAAACACTATTCCCCAGAATCCTCGCCGACCGTCGTCGAAAAATACTAAAACTCAAAAAAACATTAAATTTTTCACTAAGAGATTAATATATAATGAAAATAATATACAATACGATCATTCCTCTCAAAGGTTTCAAATGTATAAATCTATTTGGTGTACTTTTTACACGAAAAGGAGAGACTTTATCTGAAAGAAATATTCAGCACGAATATATACACACATTACAAATGAAAGAATTACTGTATATAGGATTTTACCTATGGTACATACTTGAATGGATATTTCGGCTTTTCCTTCAAGGTAATGCATACAGAAACATTTCATTCGAAAAAGAAGCGTACTGTAATGAAAGCAATAAGAAATACATTTGTAGCCGTAAAAAATTCGCTTGGACAAACTATTTTAAATAAAGAATTATGATAATCTGTTGAAGAGACAAAAAACAACATGATAAATAAATATATGTGGCGACCTAAACTTGTTAGGCTACCCAATATTTACATCAATAGATATGAATAATTATTTTATAAATTGTTCATTCATAAAGTCTCAACCCAAAGGACAATAGCAGACAGAAGTCTGCATAGCACAAATCGTCCATTTGTTCGATGAGCCGGTCCAAGTTAGCATTTTTCATCGTCAAGAATCCTTTTTATGTCGTCCGGGGTGATGCCGAAGCACCGGGCGAAACGTTGAAATTCTGATTTCTTATCTTTGGGTATAAGCCCATAAAGCCGGTTGATCGGCGTGCGACTCTTCATCGCTGCGGATACCTGTTTTTTCCTCATTGTGCTACTTATTATGGATTCGACAAATATATGATCATGATGATACGGGCCAGTCTTAATACTGCCCACAGCATAATGCTAAGGCCGGTTTCTGTTATGGTTATAATCCTACCCCGTTTCATAACCGATTCTTTTCTTTATTTCTTCTTTGCAGCAATCGCAGTCGCAAAGAAACAGTTTCACATAATCGAATACTTGTTCGGCTATATGGCCGCTCAGATAGGCGATTTCCTCGCCGTCGTGTTCAATTCCGTTCATATTTCCGAGGTCGTCTTCCATGTGCCGCATCTCATGCATGAAGGAGTTGAAGAATTGGCGGTCGCTGGAAGCCCTGCCTATCACCATGACGGTTGTACGATAGAGGTAGTTGGAGTAGGTTACACCCGTGTCCATGCGACCCGATTTCATATTTGCGCCGGCTTCTTCGAGCATCTTTTCGCTACAACCTATGCGCCTCATTCTTCTCAATATCTCTTCGGCATAGTATCTGTCTACGGAATAATAGACATACACCTGCCAATCAAGTTCCGCTATGTGAAACTGTTGTCTTATCATCTTACATAAGGTCTCCCCAGTTGATGACAATTCCCTTATCCATGCAATCGGCAAAGAAATGTCGGAACGCTTTTTCTTCGCTGCCGTTCGGGTCGTCGATAAAGTCTTTGATGAATAAGGCGTGGTATTGCTCGTTGGGGATCGAAGAGCCGTAGTAACCGGCACGGCACATGTTCGCCACATATACGGCGTTATAACCATTGTCTTTTTCAAGGGTTACTCCGTATTTCTTCAACAATGCCTCTACGTCCTCTTTCGTCATCGGCGTTATTTTCCCGCTTTTAGTCTTCATTTTTGAAACGGCCCATTCGCACATCTTCTTGGAAAAGTTAAAGCCGTAGTTCGACAAATAGGCTTTCATGTCTTCCGGGATTCGGTCGTATATATCGAAACTTCTATCCATTATTGTATTCTGTTTTTTTGAGAAAGGGCGGTTTTATCCGCCCTTTCTTCGTTTAACGATACCGGGAGTAGCGTCCGGTGCCTTTCACACCACGTCTTTCTCCCATTCTTTCTTCCATATCGCCGCGAACGCGATAATAATCGTCGTCGCCGCGATAACCCATAGAAGAACGGTCGCCTCCGTAAGAACCTCCGCGTTCTCCCATGTTTTCCATTTCATCGAAGAGGGTTTCCATATCTTCTTGAAGACACTTCCAGCTCTCCATGATGTTGCCTATGGCACGGCCTATGCCGCCTTCCTGACGGCGTTCGTGCCCTCGTTCGCTTATTTCCAGCATTCCCATAATCGTTTTATTTTGTGGTTTTACTACTCGTTTGGCTTTGTCGCAAAAGTAGGTTCTTTATATCGCCGATGTCGTTCTTCAACGAGCCGACCATGCTTTCAAGGGCCGTGATTTTCTCTTCCTGTTGCTTCTCTTTGGCGAATTGGGGGTTCAGCTGTTTCAAGATTTCATCGCAACTTTCTACCACCGACCGGTGGTAAGGAACGCTATCGACGACTTGACGGCTGGACTGCATCATCGATTCCACCTCCGACAAAATGGCCTCTTTCTTGTCTGAAATGACCGCATTCGGATAGGAAAACAATTCCTGATTGGTCGGTATTTTCTGAAATTCCAATACCTCTTCCCCGCATTTGACCTTGACATCGATCTGCATCTCCGGGGTTGTTCCGAAGGGCTGTGAGGGGTTGTAGGTCGGATATTTCGGCGTCGGATTCGTTACCGATTCGACCTGACCTATTTTTACAACGGGTTTTTCTCCCTTGATTAGTACATAGACGATATTGCCTTGCTTTATATTTCCAAACATTGCTTCTTCTTTTTAAGACAACCCCCGTTTAGGGGTTGTCGGGTTAGACTACGCCGGTCATTATTTGCAGCGTGTTGGTCGCTTTGTCAAACCAGAACTCATACACGCCCGTGCCCGGTATGTCGGCGGCTGTCAATGCCTCTCCGTTGTACTTGGTAACCGATTGCGTTACGCCGTTCGTCTCGAACAGGACGGGTAATGTCCCCGTCGTGCCCGTCGGTACGGCTTGGGCTATGTCAATGAATATTGTCCCTCGGTACCACGCATTTACAAAGGCATGGTTGGCAAAGGTATAGACGACATTCGTTGTGCTTACGGTTACCCCGGTCGTGGCTATCGCCGCCGAGCCTCTGCGGTTTACGAATTGAAAAGGATATGTTGCCATATAGCCTCCTTTCTTTTACCCCCAAAAGCCGTTTCCGACTCCATAGGGATTGAAACCGCCGTATAATCCGTATTGCGCTGCTACACAAGTCGGAACGCCGACAACCGGACTATATGGCACTTTGGCAACTTCGGGCTGATTGCACTCTATTTTGGCAATACGCGCGCTCAGGTCTGCCAAAGCGTTGTTCACCGGGGCTATCGACTGTGTGGTTACCTGCGCGAAGTAGGCGTTTTGGTGTTCTTGGGACAGCTGGGTCGTCAGGGCCGCATTCTTGGCTCTTTCCGCATCGATCTTGTCTTGAAGTACGCGGGTTTCGGCTGCGTCGAGTTTGGCCAGTATGGCTTGTGTCTGTGCCAACGTTGCATCTTTCAGGTTCTGCGTGTTGGCATTCATCGTGTTTGTCAGCGTGTTCGTCTGGTTACAGATCGCCAAACGGTTCTCGCAGCAACAGTCGGCGATTTGTTGGGCTATGCCCGTATTCCCTGACTGAATGGCATTGATAACCTGCATTCCGCTCATGCCTACTTGGTTGCCGACGCTTTGTAACTGCGTCATAACGCCGTTGATCGATTGCTGTATCTGGCCGACAGAGCAGTTCAAGTTCGTGGCCAGTTGCGAAATCGCGTTACCGTTACCCTGTATGGCCTGCATCAAGAGTTCACGACCGGCATCGTTGTTGATAAGATTGGGCAAGCCGTTCGATCCATTGCCGCCAAAGCCGTTACCCCAGCCGCCATTGCCCCAACCCATGAGGAAGAACAAGAAAATGACCCAGATAAACCACCCGCCTTCGCCGCCGAAACCGCTGTTGTTTCGGTTCATTGCAAGCAACAGGTTCGGATCAAGGCCGCTTTTCTGCAACAATGGGGCCAGCATGCCCAACATTCCTGCTCCACTACCGGCTGCGCCTGAATCCGGAGTGTAAATGACTGTTTTCGATTCCATATATATGTTGTTTTTATGTTATGACCGGACACTATTGTCGGTCATAACAAAGCTACCAAACACATAATTCATTGGAAAACAGTTATTTCAAAGAATAATCAAAGTATCTGCAAACTTTCTTCCCGGTCATTTCCGAGTATCTTCCGTATTCTTTCGTAAGAAATGCGCATCATGCGGTTGTATTTCAAACGGTCGTCGAAATTGCCGAGCATGACGAATACGGACCGTTGGGACAAGCGAAGCCTTTCGGCTATCTGTGATTTATAAAAACCCGCATCATATAGCAATTTCGCAAGGATATAACGGGCATCGACAACTTCTGCCTTTGAGCATTTCGAGACAATCATTTCTTGTGTCAGGTCGGTCTCCCGACTTACCATTTTTAAAATGTAGGCAAAGATTTCTTCTTTCATCGCTTGATTATTTTATTTTTATATATACCTTTGCCATAACCACACATATTATAAACACAAAAACACCGTTCTTACAAATGGCAAAGACTATAAGCCCCCGGCCTTTTGTAAAAATGGTGTTTCTAAAATATGTGTGGTAACTTTTTTAGGAATGAGGGGGCTTTTTTTATTCCCCTATATTTTTTATCTCTTCAAGAAAAGACGTGCGGCTAACCAAATGACCGCGCCGGATATGAGTACGAGCATTATGTTGCCCAGCCATATCCTCATTCTTACGAACCAGTTCAATTCCTTTTCGACGGGATAGATCTTCGGCACCACTTTCTCACGGTAGATAGTCGTGTCCCGGACTTGTACGGACAGCTCTTTCGGAATGGTGTCGATGCGGGGTTTTGTCTCCAACGAGTGATACAGAGAACCGTCGATCATGATGCGGGCGTCGCTTATGGCGTAGTCGTTTTCAAGGTGCGACATGGAATCCCGTACCGTCGTCGATTCCTTTTGCATCGGGACTGCTACAAAAAGGGTGTCGGTTACTTTTATCTCCCGTACCCGCTCCTCTATTCTTATACTATCCTTTCCCTCTACTACAACAATCTTCCCCGTCCGGCACGACGAGAAAAGCAACAATACGATAGCGATAAAGACAAATATCGTTACCGCTATCATCGCCGGAATCCTGTCATCTTTCATATCACCTCTATTTCTATGGTTTCTCCGCCCGATTGGGCTGCCTTGCACAGTGCTACCAGCCTCTCTTCGTAAGGTGTGGAGTTGAGAACTTTCCCTTTCTCCTTGTTTTCACCCACCAGTATGCAGCCCGCCGAGTCCTCGGCCGAGTTACCCCGGTGGATTAATACGCCCTCGAACTGCGGCACGTCCAGCAGTCGCGGCAGTTCGCGCCCGAATTTCGGCGACCGGTTTACGATGACTTTGTACACTCCCTCGGGTATGGCCGTCTCCCCCGGCACCTTTACCTCGCCGCCCGCAAGGTCGCGCACACGGTCTTCGAGCGTGTCGCAAAACCTTTCGCCGTTCACATACAGCGTGCCTACCGTGTAGGCCTCTCCCTTGAATCGTCTTTCCAATAAAAGTTTCATTTTTCTTCCTCCTTGTTTTTATCGGTAAATTCTTCGTTTATCTCCTCTCCGTGTTCCCGTTCGACACGCTCGACGATGCGCTGCACGTTTTCGGGCAGGGCGCGTTTGAACTCGAAGCGTATCACGTGGTAGATGATGCGCAGGGCCTTGTTCGTCGGGTAAGCGTGTATGAGATTTCGGAAGGCGTTCTGCACGTAGACATACATGAAAACATACGTCAGCGACTTCATCGCGATGAGCGCCGCCGTGTCGTCGCCACAGTTGAGCAGGATAGAGTATATCGTCTCCGAGATAATGAGGTAGAGTAGCAACTCGGCCAGTGCGTTCTTGAACTTCCGGAAGGAGAAGTTCCGGCACCGGACGACGGATACGCCGTCGGCTCTCATGCCGGCCCACACGTTGAAGGCGAACATGATAACAAGAGCAAATACGAATCCTTTCGTCGGGGTGAGGAACGCCAGCACGGGGCTGAGGGCCGACACGGCTATCATTCTCCATTGTTCCCAGTTGAATATTTTGTCCATAACTCTATATTTTATTTTCCGGGTAAAAAAGTCCATTCTGCCGAAAATCCGAAATCCCGTTCCCAGCCCCAGCCGTAATCGGCATCCGGATTGATCAGTCCTGTATTGTAATCACTTCGGTAAGATTCGCTTGCCAAAGCCCAGTAAAAAGAGTTCCCGTCCTTCACAAGATAATACGGGTATATATTTCCTTCCTCATTTCCGGTATAGGGAACGGCAACAGATATATCTCCCAAACCCGATTGCACGGCTGTTTTCGATGCAACGACTATATATCTCGACTGTACGGGCAACCATGCATTACCATATCCAACGGTATCCGTCTGAGAAACAATTTCTTCATATAATCCTTCTGCATCGGAAAGGAACTGTTTGTTATTATCCAATGGCTCATCAAAGAACAAAACCCGATTAAACAACGTTGTCGAACCTCCTCTTGTATTCATCATCCGGTACACAATATCAGGACCGTACACGTCATACACATGGTCATGACCGCTTGTATAAGAAGACTTTGTAAAAGAAGACATATAGGCATACCTATCACCTGCCCCCAAAGGACTATTTACCTTCAAATAAATGCCAATACTATCCGGGCTGCCGTTATCCGGAAGCACATAGGCATAACGGGAACCGTTATAATATCTCATCGATGTATTATTCACCTCATACGCCTGATTGATTGTGTATTCGCTACTGGAAAGGTTTCTCCCATGTAATTTGCTGTCGTAAGTAACCGATGCCAGATAGTAATTCCCTGACATCGAAGTATTCTGTACAATCCACATATATTTGTTATTGTGCGTAATATCTTCCAATTTTACAAGCTGGTTATGGCCATATTCTCCCGATATATCTGCTTTCATGGTTCCTTTTATCGCAGAGTAAGGCGGACACCAATTATCCGGATAAAGAATCCTTTGCCCGATAATTGCATTCACCTCTTTCGCTGTCGCTATTTTCCCCATAACCACATTCAATGATTTGTACGCTTATCCATGTTATTCAGCTTGGACATTACCTCCGATAACTTTTTTTCCAGAAAACCTATTTTCAAAAGGAGCAAAGACGTGTAGTCCAACGACAAAAAACCGTTTTTGTCTTCCGACACCAATTCCGGAAATTTTTCCCGTACTTCTTGGGCGATAAATCCGAATGCATGCCGCTCTGTACCGGCCATGTCAAACTCTTTCAGGGAAAGGTCCCCTGCCATTTCAAGCCGATTGTCATTCCTGCATATTTCCCGGATATTCTTTTTAATCCTTATATCCGAAGATTGATAAAAACCTTTGGAGCTAATATCTTTATTACAATACAGCACATCGTCCGAAACATACAAGGTTACACTCGTATCAGTCTGTTTATCAATCCATACAAGGTTTCCGTCAAATTCCAATTTGCCTGTATCTACGGCATCGGACATTGTTATCCGCATACCGTTGCCGGTAACACCGGCAATTATATCTATTGCCGGAAAATCTGCACAATTCGATTTTATGGTTATTGCCGAATCTTCTGAATCTATCAAATTCATCAATGCCATTGTACCGGAAGCCTTCGGGAACTTTATCCATCGTTTTTTATCCGTACCTTCGTCATACATCAGCCGCAGATTATAATCCGATGTATTCCCTTGTGCATGGAAGTCGATATAACACCCCGCCTCCATGACCCCGTCTGCCCCTATAAGCGGCACATGCCCGGCGGGAGAACCCGAAGACGATGTAAAAAGACCGTAATTCCCTAATTTATTCGCGTTATCCGCCACTTTCGATTGGTTCACCGTAACCGTCCCGTCCGTGCCTACGGTAATATCTCCACCCGACTTCACAAGTCCCGATTTAGTGCTTGTCGCTATACCCAGATTGCCGGCATGATATAGATTATATCGTGTATTTCCCTTAATATAGTTCGGAGTACCATTGTTCCACATGCCCAGTTCGTGGAGGACACCCGATGAATCCGTAACCCGAAGCACGATACCCCGGCCACCGTTGAAGTCCGTGAAAACATCGGCATTGCCTTTGTTCCCTCTTAGCGTAAGGGTGCTGCCTATCGATAGAGTTCCCGGAATACTTGTGTTCCCGCTCTTGTCAAACACGACAAACTCCCTCACCGGCGTACTTTCGGTAGTCCGTGTTCCCGAATACTGTGAAAATTTCACTATCTCGTTATAGGTGGCATTTCCTCCGTCATCGCCCGTATATATTTCAAGAATCCCTTGATTATCCGCCGTGCTTCTCCCAACGATTCCCCAATAATCGTTTGCGGCCATAACCGCTTTTATCCCCCTCTCCCCGGAATTCCCGTAAGAGGCAAATTGTAAATCCCCCGAAAGGGTGCCACCGGCCAAAGGCAGGTACGACGATGATATGTCCGATTTGTTATGGTCATACGCATGAGGATAAGGTATTTCTTTCCATTTCTTGCCTTCTATACCTATTTTGTATAATCCGGGATAGTCCGATACAAGACACAACTCACCGGCTTTCAGGGTCGGATTTTTACCCTCCCACTCTTGAAGGGTCATGCACAAGTGCTTTATTCTCGCGTTGTTCAATTCCATGACTTCCCTATTTTATCCCTCAATCTTTAAATCCGCAAACGATGACCAGTCCGTCCGACAGTGAAGCAGACAATGCGTCTGTATAACCTTTGGCCGTTGTAATGGCATTGCTTACTTGTGAGTTTACTTCCGTTTTAGAATATACCTCCATACCTTTGGTTGCCGTAATAGTCGCACCGCTTTTTGATAGGCCGGTTATGACATTACCGCTTCCCGTCGTCGTAACTTTCAATGTCGTATTTATTGCCGTCGAGATAGCAGCTGTAATACCGGTAACAGCAATTCCACTTGAATCAACAGTCAAAAAAGACTCGCTACCGGCACTTTTCTTTACAGAAAATTCACCACTGGAAGACAAACTCAATCCTTGACCGGCCGTATAAGTATCTGCAAGATCGCTCAGATCCACGTCTACCTTTTGTAGCCCCTTTGTCGTATTGAAAACCAAAGTCAGTATATGAGTTTCCGTATCGAAATCAGTGCTGTTCAGAATCTGTTCAAGGGGTAGGTCTATCTCCGACAAGACAGTCCGGTCGCCCTGGGCGTTTCCTATCAATCTCAATTTTCCAGTCGAGCTTTCCAGATCCAAAAGCATATTCGTTTTCAATCCGTTAGCACTTTGTTGCAGCACTTTATCAGACTGGTCTATTTTCAGCCTTATCACATATTGGTCGGCCTGTTCTTCCGACGTCTCCGTCGTGATATATATTGCCTCTTTCCCGACGTAATTCATTTGCTCGATCAGGGAGGAAATAGCTTCTGCACTGTAAATCGTGAATCCCGTGCCAAGCTCCGAAAAATTCGTTACACCGTCCCCGATTTTCCCAAACGCCTTATCTGATTCGTCCAATGTATAAAACCCGATTTCCCCCTTCTTGAGAATGGGATCTCCGTACTTGCCTGTCCAGTCAGCCCACGTATAAAATTTTTGAGCTACGGTTGCGTTGTTTACTGTAAATGCCATAATTTTTATTCTATTAGATTAATACCCGCAAAGTATAGTTACTTTATTCATTTTACTTGCCAACTCATCCTCCGACACCGAGGCCGTTGTCATTTCATAATTGTTGCCCGTCCATGCGTATGTCGTGTAATTCCTGTCCCGCGCTACATACAATGTGTCTTGCCTCCCTATCGTCGGGAAACTGATGTACGAGTCAAAAACCAACTGGCTCCTATACGCCCCGTTCGAACCTACACTCTTATCCTTTCCTGAGATGATGGAGTCTATTTGGTTTTGCATTCTCTGTATCGTACCCACCGTTTTATCCTCACGTAAGGTAATTTCATACGTGGGTATGATGTCGCCTTCCTTTATCGTCAACTTATCGATGACTATGCTTTTTTCAACCGAAAGGTCCATATCCTTGAACGACAACAAATCGCCCTCTTTCAACGTATCGTGCAGGCTTTTCACGGCACCACCGCTGGCCATGGCCTTATCATGTTGTCGGGCCATGTATATTTCGTCCACTTTGGGAGAATAGGTATATCGCACATAATCGTTTTTCGCCAGATACTCTTTGGCGGCCCGTAATAACCGCTGGCTGGCAGCCTTTATATATACGTCCGGCATCTCTATATCGAGAATCACGAATTTATCACCGGGCTTCATGTTATAATCCTTATTCGGGAAATACATGCCGAGGTCGCTGTCCTCCACTCGTTCAAGCGTAAGGATATAGGTTTTCACACCGCCTCCGGCTGTCCCCTCTTCAACATTTATGATGTTGAACTCCCGGCCGCCCAATTGCCCGTCTCTCATCGACAATACCGGCTGCATTCCGTCGTACCAGTATTCCCGTATGTCAAAACCTATGTTTTTCAGTACGGCTTTAAAAGGAGGAATGCTCTCCCCGTCTGCCTTATCCGTCCAGAATCCATCATCTTCCACTTGATCGGCATCAGCGATCTCATCGAGGTTTCCGTTGTCCCCCGCAACTACGGTTACAGGTATGCCGGCTTCATTCAAATCGTCTGCGGTCATTCCCTCTATCGACGGATATATTTCGTCCAGTCCGTCTGTACTTCCGTCAAAGAACACCGTTCCTTCCCGTATGCCGAGTTCCGACAGGTTATCGCTATCCACATACACGTCATTTTCCTCGAAACTGAAACCCGGCAACATCAGGTTTTGTACAACCTGCTGGGCAGGGATAAGAGGAACTTCAACCGCCCAAGAAGGGAATGCTGCATAATGGACACCATCTTTGAAGTTTTGTATTTTATCTTCGTTGCGGAATAATCCGCTACGTTGAGTATATACTTTCATAGAATACCCAGCTTCAACCTCTCCGTATGACTGGCTGTGGTATTCCCAGTGTCCTTCGTACCAAATATTATTGACTTGGAAATCAACAGTTTCATCAAACCTTTGTTTGGTATAAGCAAGGTTTAGTTTGACCCAGTAGAAATTATTTGAAGCTAAATTATCGCTATAACTGGCGACAACATATACCGATCCGGTTACATAGTGTATTTCATTATAATATCTCACCGGCATATTACGGGTGCTACCGTATGCACGCAATCGGGTGATGATCGCTTGGTCCTGTTCGGCGTTCCGTTCTATTTGGTATAATCCGTTTCCCTTTCCGTACGAAAACATGCCCTCAACAGCCACGCCTTCCGTGCCTATGGTGATCGTTCTTCCTCTGATGATGAAATTCATCTCAAAAGTCGTGTTCACAAGTTCCAGTGCCCCCCACACATTGATGTTGCTTATGCTTACCGGCACATTCTTTTTCCCCTCGCTGTCCGACGATACGACGACCGTCCATTGTTGCGTACCCGTGTACAAGCGGTCGAGGTTCGCTTGTATGCGGTCTGCCAAATCTCTAACCGAAGAAGCGTAAAAATCAAAATTGGGCAACGAAGTGAAATGTACCTTGTTATCCCCCTTCACATAATCGAGGAAATCGCATCGTGTCAACTCATCGCTCGCCGAATTGAACTTGACATTGTCATACACAAAACCCTCTCCCGATTTATACCGGGCGGCTTTCTTCACCACCGTCGGGTCATAGTTCAAGGTATACTCCTCACCCCGGTAAGTAAGCTTGTCGCCCATTTCAAAGGCAATAGGCGAAAAACTTTTCACCGAAAAAGAAACATAACTCTCCCCCATAAACTCGCCGTTGTATTCCAGCTCCTTTATTTCGGCTTTTTTCGTTAGTCCGGTCTTGTCGTATATCGTCCACTCCATAAAAACTATTCGGTCAAGTCCACAATATCATTCTCTTGCTCGCCCGACCCGTAAACAGGTTTTATATCCGTTTTCGGGTCGGTTACCCTAAAAGTCATGGAGAAAAGCACGACATCTTCTTCCTCATTGAAGAAAAAGTCATCATCGTCATACTCCTTCAAGTACACTTTTTTCCGTCCTATCCCCGTGAAGGGAGAGTATATTTTCAATACCGGAGTCTCCCCGTCCTCACCGGTCAGATAATCTATGAATTTCTTTATTCCATCGTATGCACTTTTCGATCCTCCTTTGTAACAAAGCCCTATCTCCATGTCATACGCATTTCGGGGAAGACGGCTCGGCACATACACATCTTCACCGTCCTCCTCCGGCCAGTCTCGGGTAGGAATCTTTTTTGTTTCTGTAAAAGGCGCAAAAGGCATTTCGGTACACACGATACCGAAATCTTCAAGGCTGTCCTTTATTGTGGCTCCCATATACATCTTCTGCATCAGCAGCACATACTCTTGCGTCATAATTGTAAAAAATAAAAAGAGCCTGCCATAGGGTTCTCATCTCCCACAAGCAAGCTCTTAGGCTTAAATACACCACAAATATGGGTTTATTTTCATAATTTTCAAAGAAAATAAGCCACAAAATACATTTTCTTTTTCCACACCCACCCTACCCGCTCAAAAAAAACATAAATAAATATTTTGATTTGGTTAATTAATATATCTTTGCAATCAAAACCATTAACAAAAATTCAAAACATGATGAAAAAGTTCTTTTACATTTTGATGGCACTACCTTTGTTCCTTGTTTCTTGCTCGAAAGAGCAGAGTTACAGCATCACAAATCAATTTTACCATTGGGATGGGAAATCATCCTCCTCGGAATTCTTCATACACGAATGTACAGAGGATAATGAAAC
>UMAX01026607.1_pt1 | contig 18057 bp, 20 predicted proteins | sample 1963821 | NCBI WGS metagenome assembly UMAX01 (sample SAMEA4835927, study PRJEB28245) | human gut metagenome | biome: gut microbiome; material: fecal sample | place: Denmark | collected 2008 | reverse complement strand
GAGTACACGGACCTGGAGGCGCGGGAGGTGGCCGCAGCGGAAGATACGGCATCCGTGACCGGCAACGGCTCCCGTCCGGCGGAGAGCAGCGGCGCCAGCCAGTCCTATACCATCGTGCGGGGGGATACGCTGTCGGCCATCTGCCGGCGGTACTACGGGAAGTACTCGGCCACCTACTACAACGCTCTGTCCCGGTACAACGGGATTCAAAACCCGCACCTCATTTATCCCGGCACCACCATCACCATTCCGCCGGAGTCCGTACTGCTGGGAGGGTGACATGGAACTTTATCTGACAAAGCACCGGGACGGCACGACCCGGGAGATCACAAGCCTTGCTGTCAGCTGGACCTGGTCCGGAGACAAGGCCTCCCTCTCCCGGCAGCTGGACATGGAGATCGCATTTTTGGAAGGGAGCGATCTGCCTGTACCGGAGGTGGGGGATCTAGTGACCATGGAGGACGCCGGCAACCGCCTGTTCGCCGGCGTGGTGCTGCGAAGAACCGCGGGGTCGGAGGGCACCACCTTATCTGCCACCTGCTTCGACTACGGCTTCTACTTACAGAAAAACGACTGCACGGCCAAATTCACCGGCGCATCGCCGGAGGAGATCACCCGGTCTCTCTGCGCGGGCAAGGGAATCCCGGTGGCTTCCCTGCCCACTACCGGCATTTCGCTGCGGCGGAAGTTTTCCGGCGTGAAGATCAACCAGGCCATCACCACGGTGTGGTCCCTGGCAGCAGAGAAAAACGGAAAGCAATACGCCATCCGGTACACTCCAGCGGGGCTGCTGGTCAAAGAGCGGACGGTCAGCGCCGCCAGTCTGGTACTGAAAGCGGCCGGGAACCTGATGGACGCCACCACCACAGAGGACGCCACCAGCGTGGTCAACTCTGTGGCTATCTACGACAAAAACGGGAATTTTCTGCGGCGGCTGGGAGACGCAGCCTCCCAGGAGCTGGTGGGCGTTATGGAGGCCCACGTCACCCAGAACGACCACTCTGACGTCACCGACCAGGCAAGCCGCCTGTTGGAGGAGGGAAAGCAGCAGAGGACCGTGACGGTGCATGTGCTGGGAGACCTAGCTCTCATCACCGGGGAGACCGTGGTGGTCCAGGAACACAAAACCGGGCTGGAGGGCATCTTCTGGATCGACGCAGATGTTCACACCTGGAAGAACCACAACTACGATACTATGCTGACGCTGAACTGCCGAAACGTGGCAGCGACGGCCAGCGCAGGAAGTGAGATGGAATGAAGGAACATGCAAGAGACCCCTATGTGGGGCTGAATGAATATTTCGGGCGGAAGGCCTCAGAGGCTGTGCCGTCCTGGTATGCGGTGGGCAAGGTGATCAGCACCTCCCCGCTGAAAATCCGGGCCGACGGCATGGATCTGGACCTGGAGGACCTCTACCTTGCGGAGCATCTGACGGCAGGATGGCAGGAGCAACTGACAGGCTTGTCCTGGCCTTTGACGGCAAAACTCCCGCAGAAAATGTTTCAAGGAACCTGTAAATGTGAACTCTCTTCCGGTACGTGCCAGGTAGTCCGCACGGAGGAGACTGTGGAGGGCAAGACGGCAAAGGAAGCCCCGGCTACCCATGGCGCCCTTCTGCATGCGGGCGATCAGGTTCTGCTGCTCTGCTCGGCAGACGGGCAGACCTACTATGTGATCGAAAGGCTGGTGAAGGTCTATCATGAGCCTGTTCCCTCTGATTGACGCCCCGGATTCCAGCGCCATGTCTGCCGCACTGCCCTTGGCCCGGGAAGTGGCCTGGGATTTTGTACAAGATCAGCCGATCTGGCGCTCCGGACGCCCCGTCTATATGACCGGCGCGGATGCCGTGCTGGTGTGGGCCTGGAACTGCATCCACACGGAGCGGTTCGCTCACGACGTTTTTACCTCGGATTATGGGCAGGATCTATCTGGCCTGATCGGACAGCCCTACGGTGACGAAGTCCGCCAGTCCGAGGCCATCCGAAAGCTCCGGGAGGCATTGCTGGTAAACCCATACATCACTGCCGTAGATCAGGTGAGCGCCCGATTTGAGGGAGCACTGCTCACCGTCAGTTTCACAATGCACACCATTTACGGGGAGGTAATTGTCCATGACGCAGCCCTCGGTATTTGAGAATCGCACGCCGGAGGTCATCAAAGCCGAAATTCTCGCTTCACTAAAAGAATCCGGCACAGAAATCGACACACGAGAAGGCAGTTATACCAACATGCTCATCAGCCAGATCTCCTATTCACTCTGGAAACACTCTCAGCTGCTGGCAGGACTGCTTCCGATCGTATTCCCCAGCCCAGAATCCGGCGAATACCTGGACAAGCACGCCCGTCAGCTTGGCATGGTACGGCAGCCAGGCTCTAAAGCCCGAGCAGAGGTGACCTTCACCGGGACGAATGATACCGTGATCGCAGCGGGAACGGTCCTCTATGCGCCCAGCAGCGGCCTGCGCTATGTGACATTGGATGCGGTGGCGATTTCCAATGGAAGCGCAGTGGCCGACGTGGAAGCGGAAAGCATCGGCGCAGACTACAATGTGCCGGCCGGGGCCATCTCCTCTATGGCGGTCAATCTTCCGGGCGTAAACACTTTGACAAATCTGAAGGATGCATCCGGCGGATCGGACCCGGAAAGCGACACAGACCTCTATACCCGCATCCACGATCGGCTCAGTCTTCCGATCACGTCCGGAAATTCCAACCACTATATCCAATGGGCCAAGGAGACCGCTGGCGTCAGCTATGCCAGCTGCATCCCCCTCTGGAACGGAAACGGCACTGTCAAGGTGGTGATCGCGGGCGCTGATAAAGGGCCTGTGGATGAAGAAATTCGCGCCATTTGCGCTGCCCACATCGAGGAAGAACGGCCCATCGGCGCCACAGTGACGGTGGTAAGCGTGAAGAAGATGGAGCTGCCAGTTGCGGCGGCTGTGACCTTGCTGGAGGGATATTCCACCGAAGATGTCACCAACCAGCTGACGGCGGCGGTTTCTGCGTTGCTGTCTGCCCAAACCTTTGGGCAAGACATCACGATTCCGTACAGCCGTTTTCTGGCCTGCCTGCTGCAGTGTTCCGGCGTGGCGGATTACAGTTCCTTCACGGTAAACGGCGGGACCGCGGCCGTATCGGTCGTTGCGGAGGCTGTCCCGATGGTCGGGACCGTGGATGTCACAGAGACATAAGGAGGGCGGTAATATGAGCAGTCTTCCGGTCCGGGAGCGCGTCCCGGACAGATATTACCGGCATTCCCAGACAATTGCTATTCTGGAGGCTCTGGAAAAACAAAGCAATGCATCCGCAGCCCAAGTAGATGACCTGCTGGATCAATTCTTTGTGGAGACAGCCACCTGGTCCTTGTATCTCTGGGAAAGCAAGTATGGGATCCCGGTGGATGAGTCCAAACCCCTGGCGGACCGGCGGGCAGCCGTACGGGACAAGATGACGGCCGCCGGCAACACTACGGCAGAAATGGTCCGGCAGCTGGCCGTGGCTCTGACCGGCTATGAGGCCCGGATAATGGTCCATTCGGCAAACTATTCTTTCTCTCTGGAGTTTCTGGGGGAAGAGAACACCTTGGCGGATATTGATGTGAGCCAAGTCCGAAAAATGGTGGAGCAGATCAAGCCAGCTCACCTGCAGTTCATCATCTCCGGACTGACCTGGAGCAATATTGAGAGCGTGGGTCTCACCTGGCAGTGGTTTGACGACACCCCCACTACATGGGCAGCGTTTGAAAGTAAGTTTTGCATTCATGAAAAAGTATAGGTGGAGAAATCCCCTGTATTTTTACAGCGGGCAGTCTGGTATTGGTAAATTTATGGTAGGAACTCCCTTGTAATATATAAGACAATCTTCTTGGTAACGCCTGATAAATTCGGGTTCATATTCCGAAAGGATCAAAACTCTAAAGTAGCTGCACCGCAATGGTTTGAATGCCATAGCTTAGTTGGACTTAGGATAGTGGTCGGAGTGATCAGGCGGTCAACGGCGTAACCGTTGGGGCCCAGTGGTTTTGTGGGTTTTAGCCAGATTTGCGGGAAATCACAAGAAAGCCAGGTATCTCAAAGACCTTTCCCCCAGTATAAACCTTTTTATCACAGAAGACTAACCCTCCTCCAATTCCCATAATCGCTTCAAAAGCCTCTGTTTCCTCTCAATGTATCATTTTCTTTTTTTAGGAATCCCTAACAAAGCATAAAAGAAAGCCCTGATACCTCAAGGCTTTCTAAAAATACGAAGTCCGTTTTTCGAACATTTTTATCGAAAAACGGACTTCGTTCATTTGTCATGTGTTGATAAAAAAGATGCAGCTCTCAAAGCCTTGCAGCGCAATGGTTTCCGGCCCCCCGTGTTTTTTCTCTTCGGTTTTCTGGAAAAATACACTAGGCAACGCGAACCCCTTACCTTGTCAGTGTCGCATCATTTTCCGCCTGCTTTGTATAGTACAAATCGCGCTGATATACCTCCTGATTTGTCGGTCTGGAACAGAGCAAGGGGGACGATATGTAAGATCGTCCCCCTTGCTCTATTTCAACCGCAGGATCTGCTTATACAGCATCACAAATCGTTTTTGGATGATTCCGTCGCCATGGTAATGTCCGAAGAAGTGGTATCGGAACCGGCATCGCTGCCGCACCTCCTCCAGGAAGTCCGTGAGCTCGTCCGGTTTTGACCTTTCCCGAAGCAGCTCATTCTGGATGCTGGTGGGGGCACAATGTGTGATGATGTAGTCCACCCCCCAGCCTGTCTTATCCAGGTTTCTTCTCGCTTCCAGATACTCTTCTGGGCTGGGCAGCTCCTCCTTCCACCAGGATCGGTGGTTGATCCGGAATGGTGTCCCTCTGGCTTCCAGCGTGTAGAATTTCAGGAGAAACAAGGGATCGTCCGGCTCTAAGATGCCGCCTTGGATATCGTGGCTGCTGGCCCCACCCATGGTGAAGATCCGTTTTCCACCCAGGTTAAACACCTGCCCGCGTTCCAGCAGGAGTACAGAGGGGCGGATGCGGCGAATTTTCCCGCCGCGCCAATCCTCCAGCGGATAGGCCCGCAGGGCGTCATAGTTTTCATGGTTCCCTGCAACGAATATTGTGGTAAAGGGCCGGCTCTCCAGGAAGTCCAGTCCCTCATCATCCTGGCAGTCTCCATACCACACGCCGCCAAGGTCACCGCAGACTACGAGGAAGTCCTCCTTGGTCATGATTTCTTGCTCGTGAAAACACTCCGGCAGAAATCTTCTGAAATCTCCATGCGTATCTCCTGTTAGAAAGAGTGCCATGTTTCCGTATTCTCCTCTCAGTTCAACTTCTTGTCCATTTCCAATCCGGGATATCGGAACTTGATGTGGATAGTCTCCGCGTCCACTACCGTGATCCGCTCCACCGCCATACGCACCTGCTCGTCGTTGTATTCCGTGTTAACCTCCAGCTTGGCCATCCATTCCCGCAGCTCCGCCATGCGGGACATCCGGTTCTCGCTTTGAGCGGCCTCCTGCTCCATGGCCCGGATCTGCTCCTGCACCGCCTGCTTTTCGTCCATCAGGGCCTTGAGCTGGGTGTTAAGGTCTGGGGCATTCATGTTTTCCAGCACCCTATCCAGCAGTAACGCCTGTTCCGCTGTAATGTCCCCCAGACGCTGTTTCAGGGAGATCAGACTGGTTCCATCCGCCTCCTGGCCCGCCCAAACCAGCCGGGTAAAATTCAGCATATCCTCTTTGACCTCACTGTCCGCCTGGGCAAATTCATTGAGGGCCTCCAGGATAGCCGTGTGCAGGCGATCCTCGTCCAGCGTTGGCGAGTGATGGCAGTATTTCGTGCCAAATTCCAGGCGGGAGACACACCGCCATACCACGCGCTTTTTCCCGTTCCTGGCCCAGGTGCATCGCTTGTAGGGGGTACCGCATTCCCCGCATACCAGGAGCTCGGAGAGGGCGTATTTGGCGGAGTATTTGCCCAGCTCTGTCTTGCCATGCCGCTGCATGACCTTCCGTTTGCTGGCCCTGCGAGTCATTTCTTCCTTTACTCGTTGGAACCACTCTCTCGGAATGATCGCCGGATGATTGTTCTCCACATAGTATTGTGGACGCTCTCCATTGTTTTTCCGCACCTCTTTGCTGATGCAATCCAGAACATAGGTTTTTCCCAGCAGGGCATCCCCGATGTAACGCTCATTGGTCAGGATATTATGGATTACCTGATAGGACCACCGCTGGATGCCCCGTGCGGTGGGGACATGGTCTGCTTCCAGTTCCCGCTGGATCTGGGACAAACTGCATCCGTCCAGGTAGCGGCGGTAGATCCGGCGCACCGTCTTTGCCTCCTCGGGGTCGATCTCCGGCTTGCCGTCCTCCCCCTCGCGGTAGCCCAGCAGCTTCTTGTATTGGAAGGGCACATTGCCGGCTTTCATGCTCATCTGCTTTCCTTTGGACACGTTTTCACTGAGGGACTCACTCTCCGCCTGGGCAAAGCCGCTGAACAGGGTAATGAGGAACTCGCTGGACTCCGTCAGCGTATTGATATTCTCTTTTTCAAAGATGACACCGATCCCGCGGGCTCGCAGCATCCGAACCGTATCCAGGCAGTCCACCGTATTCCGGGCAAACCGGGAGAGGGACTTAGTGAGGATGGTGTCGATCCGGCCCCGCTTGCAGGCGGTGATCATCCTCTTAAAGTCATCCCGCTTTTTCAGGCTGGTACCAGAGAGCCCCTTATCTGCATAGATACCGGCCAGCTCCCAGTCTGGGTTTTCCTCAATTTTCTGTGTGTAGTAGGCTTTCTGGGCCTCATAGCTGTTGAGCTGCTCCTCGCTGTCGGTGCTCACCCGGCAGTAGGCGGCCACCCGCTGCTTGCCAGACCGGGCGCCTTTTGCAGTGGTTGCCCCCTTTGTTGCCGGGATAACACGCACCCGGCGTTCCAATGTCTGTTCCATATCCAGTCCTTTCCCGGCGGCTTATCGGAAGGTGACAGCCACCATATTATCTGCCGAGATGGTAATATGAGAAACCACCTGCCGGATGTGGTTCCAATCCACATCCAGCGGGTGGTTCTCTTGTTCTGATAAAGCAGCTGCGGGGCAGCAGTCATAGCGGGCTGCCGCACCCTGCAGGATGAGGGAGACCAGCTCCTCCGGGTGATCCGGATGCTCCAGTCCGCGGTTGATGGCGTTAGTCAAGCGGACTACTTCCTCGGAGGGCTGATAGGGCCCCGGATCAGCGGTATCATGCTCCGTGACTTGGCAGGCAATCTCTGAAAGCAGGGTATCATCTGGAATGGTAACCATGGCGCCGCAACTTCCACATTTGAGATACAAGGTATCTGCCCTGCGGTTCTTTCCGGCCACCCGACGCAGAGGGGCGCCACACTTCGAACAGCGCAGGTACCCCTTCAATCGCAATACGGGCCGCTCGGTTCTAGGCGCGTATCCCGCCGTCTTTTCATGAATATGCGATTGCGTCTCTTCAAACCCCACCTTGTCAATGATGGCAGGGTATCCATCTTGACCTGTATAGAGGGGATTCTCCAGCAGCCGCTTGACCTTGTGCTTATCCCAGGCCGGCGCTTCCTGGCTGTACGGGACCTTTTCCCTATTGAGAAGATCTGAAATTTTCTGATAGGACAGACCGCCGGTGTAGAGGGAGAATACCCTTCGCACGAGGATCGCCTCCTCCTCTACAACGGCGATCTCGCCATCCCGGATCTGATATCCATACAGTGTTTTCCGATGGTTCATCTTCCAATCTCCTTCAGCCGCTCTTTCATTTCAATGCCCCCCTGCAGCCGAAAGCGGACGCAGGTCTGGGACTCCACGACGATCCGCTCCATCAGGCTGAGGAACAGGCTCTCGTCGAATTCCATCAGACGCTCCGGCCCCTGCTTTACGTTATCTGCCGTCTGCCATAGGGCGCCCATGACTTCTTCCAGAGCATCATTTTTCAACAGTCTGCGCCGTTCTGCCCGGAGATTCGTCAACCGTGCGTTGACCTCGTTGAGCTTGGCGGTACAGGCGTCCAGATCCAACAACCCGGCTGTCTGGAGCTTGCTGATGTTGTAGCTCTGCTCACTGGCCTGGGCAATGGCTTTGTTCACTGCCAGCATGGCGGGATTGTCCCGCTGAAGGGCGGCATTCAATTCTTCCATCTGTTTTAGAGCGGGCTGGAGGACGATATTTTCGTTCTGCTTCAGCTTGTTGTACAACCGCACGAAGGCCGCATAGAGTTCCGCCTCCGGGATTCTCCCTATAGGGCAATCCGCCGTTCCGCTGCCATGCTTCCAGCACATCCAGACATCTCGTCCGTTTCGTCCTTTCTTTCGAACAAAGCTCCTTCCGCAGTTTCCGCAGGTTATCTTTTTCGAAAGGGGGTAGGCTTTGTGTGACACGTCTCGATGGCCCGCTTTTCGGTGAAGTAGGTCTTGTACTTTGTTGAAAACATCTTTCGCAATGATCCCTGGATGACTGTTTTCAATATAATATTGATCCTCGTCACCGACATTTCGGGATTTTACATAGGGAAAATTGGAAGTAACAGTTTTCCGCACAAGAGCATCACCGATATACTTTTCATTTGTCAAAATGTAGAGGATCGTGGTGTGCTGCCAGTACGGCTTCCCTTCTCTTGTTAGAAACCCTCGTTTGGTCATCTCAGCCGCGATCCAATATAGGCTGTTCCCGCTCAGATAAGACGCAAACATCCATCTAACCTGTTCTGCTTCCTCCGAAACAATCTCCAATCTTTTTCCATCAACCAATTTGTATCCAAACGGCGCTGTATTTGTAATGAACTCCCCTCGCTCCATCCTCCTCTGATAGCTCATGCGCTGATTTTGGGAGATGGAGATGGACTCCTGCTGGGCTAGAGAGCTGGAAACGCTCACCATCAGTTCGGTGGTGAGCGTTCCGGTATCAATGTTCTCTTTTTCAAACTGGACGGATACGCCCAGGCGGAACAGCTCCCGAAGAGACGCCAGGCAGTCACGGGTGTTGCGGGCAAAGCGGGAGATAGATTTGACCAGTACCTTGTCGATTTTTCCCTTGCGGCAGTCCGCCAGCAGGCGGTTGAAATCCTCCCGCTTGTCCATACGGGTGCCCGTAATGCCCTCGTCAGCGTAGACATCCACCAAATCCCAGCCATCATGGTTCTGGATCAGGTCCGTATAGTAACGGATCTGGGCCGCATAGGAGTGGAGCTGATCGGCGGAGTCAGAGCTGACTCGACAATAGGCCGCTACGTGCAAGACGTCTGGGCGCACTGCTCTGGGGGGAATTACCTTCACATTTGCTGCCACGCTATCAGATCCTCCTTTCGCCAGTCCTTCTGCTGCCTGTTATTGGAGTGCAGGAACAATATCTGATGTTTCTACCGCCCCTGCTTCTTCACGCCCCACAGCACTCAATGCGCTGTAGATGTTCAGGAACTCTATCCACCGGCTGTCGGCCTCCGTATCGATGTTCTCATCCAGAAACCGGATGGTAACGCCAAGCGCGGAGAGTTCCCGCAGGACTTTCATACAACTCCAGACATCCCGCGCCAGTGTGGAAATGGACTTGACCAGGATTATATCGATCAGCCCTTTCCTGCAGTCGGCCATCATCATTTTGAAGCCGCGCCTCATATTGAACTGAGGGCCTGTGCTGAAGTCTGTATATGTGGCCACGAGTTTCCAATCATCATGTTCCTGGATGACCGCCGTGGCCCGCTGCTTTTGGATTTCCAGGGCATATTTGCTGAACCCGGCTTTGCAGTATACTGCCACATTCAATGGCGCGTTTTTCTGTCCGTCCATTCTATTTCATCCTCTCTACTCTTTGGTAGCGACAACACTCCCACACCTTTCGGGCAATAGCCAGTACGATTCCCGAACAGTCATTGGTTGATTGCAATACCGGCTCAAGCCGTATCCAATTCCCTAATTTTGTAAATTTATGATGTGGCAGTCTGTTAAATCTTCCAAATGTTTGCGTACAGCCATTTCGCTGTCAAAGCCATCCACATAGACCTTACAGTTATCTCTGGATTCAACATAGCCGTCCTCGTAACCAAGGATTTCTGCCTCTTGAGCAGTCAAGATCCTGGCCTCTACATATCCTGCATACATATACTTTTGTTCGGCATAGTAGAGATACTCCATGTAGTTTCCCGCCTTTCTGCAAATATCTCTGGTCCTGCAGCGACAACACTACCATACCTTTCAGGCAATATCCAACACTATTCCTGAACAGTTACAGGGTGGTATTTTTCCATGGCCAGACGCCGGATACTCTCTGCTTCATCCTCTGTTACGAAGCCCGCCGCTTTCATCTGCATCAAGATACCCAGGGCGATCTGATACTGCAGCTCTGTTTTGACGTTGATCATGCCGCCCCCTCCTGGAAGTAGCTGCCCAGCTTGACGCCGCGGATAAACGCCTCCACCTGATGGATGTTCTGAGTGACTGGCATCTCTGGCAGGGCGGCCAGTACGTCCTTCCAATAACGTTGATTTCTGGCGGCCCGCTCATCCAGAATGGCCACCACGCAGGTGTCTGTCTCCAGGCGGATGGCCCGGCCAAATCCTTGCTTCAGCTTGATCTGCATCTCCGGCACCACGATGCCTCGCAGGAATGCATGGAGGGTAGGGTATTGCTCCCGCTCTTTCTCCTTCAGTGCGTCCGGGATCGGGAAAGGCAGCTTAGGGATTATCAGCAGAGACACACAGTCCCCAGGGAAGTCGAACCCCTCCCAGGCGGCTCCGGTGGCCAACAGGACACCTCCGGGCGTGCTCTTGAACTGCTTTGTGGTGTGTACCGCGTTGCGCCCCAGGGTGAACAGCGGATAGGCCAACTTCTTCTCCCGCAGGCGCTCCTTCACCGCAGACATGGCAGCGTAGGATGTAAACAGCACCAGGGCATGACCGTGGGCCGCATCCAGCAGAGCGGCGATCTCCCCCGTCAGGCTGTCGTAGTATTGTCCGGCCTCCTGATGGGCGGGCAGGCGGGAAACATACAGCAGACAGTTCTTGCTGTACGCAAAGGGCGAGGGGCTGACAGACTCCCGCACACGGCTGTCTGTCAGCAGGCCCGTCGCTTCCTTGAACCGTCGGAAGTCCTCTCCCACTGCCAGGGTACCGGAGGTCAGGATCATGGGCTTTTGTTGCCGCCAGAGCGTCTGCCGAAGCTGGTCAGTCAGATTCGGCGTGGTGGCGCACAGCATTGTGCCTCCATGCGAATCCTCTGCTGCATAAAAGATCATGTCCCTCTGCTCCCGCAGGAACAGGGCCGCCTTATCCCGCAGCCGATCCAGCTTACTCTGCGTCCCGTGGGTCAGCATGGTTCCGATCTGCTTTTGGATCAGTTCCAGAGTATGGTGCGGCCGGTTCAGGAATGGGACGAAATGAGAAAAGGGCCTGTCTCCATCCCAGGGTCGGGCCAGTTCCCGAAGCGCCGGTCTTGCCGCCTCCTCCAGAGTCTCCGAGGCGAGGAGATACCGTTCTCCCCGCAGTGCCCGGATCAGTTCATGTATGTCTGCCGCTGTCAGTGTGATACCAAACATCTGACGGGCGGCCTCCGGCAGCTTGTGAGCCTCGTCCAAAATCAGGGTGCTCCACTCCGGCAGCAGAGGCCGGCGGCCCAGGTTCCGGTGGATGGCGTCTGCCAACAGCAGATTGTGGTTGCAGATCTGCACCTGGTACCAATCTGAGGCACATACCTCCATGAAGCATTGATACCGACAGCTCTCCCGCCCGCAGTCGCAGACCTTGGGCACGCAGACACGCGCCCGGTCGTAGCCGCTGAGATGCTCGGCCATATCCAGATCCAGGTGGTCCCGGAGGGACAACAGGGCATCTCTGGCCCGCGGGCTTTTCCGTGTCAGATCCACCGCCTGCAGGCGCCGCTTCAAACGTTCGTCGCATACATAGTGGCTTTTCCCCTTTCGAAGCACCGCCTGGATGGGGTTCCTTGTCATCTGATCCTCTATCAGCACAGAAGAGAGAAAGGGCAGGTATTCCTCCAGCACCGCGTTCTGCAGAGCGATGCTGGAGGTGGAAATGAGAACTGGCTGATTCGCCAGCCCCCTGGCGGCGCGGCTCCGACTGAACACGATGCCGGCCACCAGATAGGCATAGGTTTTACCGATCCCCGTCCCGGCATCGCACAGGGCGATGCTGTCATCCAGCATGGCATCCAGCATTTTGTGACTCAGGGCCACCTGGACAGGACGCTCTGTCATACCGTGGGCGGGGAGAAGTTCTTTGAAAATGTGATCGATCTCTTGATGGGCATTTTGCCTGTTATTCTGTTTCATCCGTAAAATCCCCTATCTTGTTTCATTTGTCCTCACCGCATTTGCAGCTCGCCCCCCGGTGAGGGATTGGGAACAGTACGGATAAGGTTTGGCGGACCTTCACGGGCACATTCCGGGGGTCTCTACTGCTTTCAACCCCTGGAATGATGGGCAGCCTTGCCAAAGCCGCCCCGCACAGGCCGGATCGCTCTCCGGAGAGATGGATTCTCTCCAGGTCATGGCGGGCGCTGAACGCCTGCCCGTGTGGTGATCCGTACTGCTGGTATGAACTTGTCAAAGAGCAGCGGAGCCCATTGAGGGCTCCTTCAGGAAGCGAACTGCGTCAGGAGCTGCTTCATGTCCTCCAGGTCCTCGCCCTGGAGTCCCGCGGCCAGGCGCCGCAGCAGGGCCGTTTGCCTTGGTGTTAGCCGCTGGCGGCCTTGTTGATACCAGTCCGCCATTCTGACGCCGCCGCCATATCGGCCGCAGACCGTCTCGATGGGGTAGCGAAGCGTGAGCATTTCGATGTCACGTCGAATGGTTCTCTCGCTCACTCCCAGCTCTGCCGCCAAGTTTGGGATGGTCTCCTTTCGCCGCTGGCAGAGCAGGTCCAATATCAGTTGTCTCCGCTCCGCCGCGCCCACGGCCTCACCCCGCTTTCGCTTCCATGCCCTGACTCTACAGGCTAATGCGGACAGTTCTTGTCCGGGTTAGAAAATTTTTTTGAAGAAATTTTCGAGCCTCCAGAAAATAGAAAAACGCCCACCTGGTCCCTTATGGGAACCAAATGGGCGAAAAAGAGCCGCTTGATCCGCTGACGTGCGCCGTTGATCCTCTCCGTTCTCTAACAGAGGATGCAGATCAAGCGGCACATGGGAAGTCAGCGCATCAAGCGGCTCCGGGGCACAGTCTTGGGTGATTCTATTTTAGGGGCTTCATGCCAAACGAAATGATACTGGTGGGAATCCCACATTCTCCCCACAATTCGGGCATTTGGTAAAAGCGTATCCATGGGTCCCTCGAGAAAGGATCTCAATCTTGTGGCCGCAGTAAGGGCATAGACGAGCCAGCGTCATATTGCTGCTGCGGGAACACTCTGCCCGGAGCTTTTCCTGCTCTGCTTTTACTTGAGCGTACTTGGCGGGATCTTCCTCCCGGATATTAAATCGCGCCATATTCCATCGTCCTCCTTACCGAAGCATTCATTCTTCATCGCATACGACCCGAACAAGCGCGTAAGGGTCTTTCAGGTCATCCCTGTCCAGCAGATGAAGCTGCTTCATCCGAATGGCCAGGGCAGATTTTGATACGCCCATTGCTTCTGCCACGGCAGCAAACTTCTCATAATCCTTGGGCGCAAAGATTTTATTCAAAAGCCGGAGCTTATCTCCGAGCCCTGTTGCGTGCATCTGCTCGATCAGCAGGTCCTTGGGCATGAGGATCGCGGCCGTCAGCGTGTTGACACGCCACTCCTCCCAATTGATCGGCCTGTTCCGGTGTCCATACATGGATGATGTACAGCAGCAGACTTTCCGGCATTGGGCTGGCGGCATATATTCAGCTGGAAACAGTATTCGGAAGATCTGGTGGCACGTCTCATGCATCAGGGTGAAATTCCGGCGGCCGGGATTGGCCTTTTCCCCAGAAAGTGAGGATTCAAGCAGGATGGTGCGGCCGTCCAGGAAATAGTAACCAGGCGAGTTATCCTCATAGACCCGAACACCTACATTCTCGAACGCCGTCATTCCCAAGATGGAACCGTTTTGGGACAAGGTGCGGTATTCCACCTTCAGACCCAGGAGCTTTTGTGCAAGGATTTCGGGGCAAATCCTCTTATCAGTGCCAGTCTGGGAATTCAATCTCCAGTATGCGTCCACAACTCTCGCCGCAATCCTCTCGATCTTCTCTCTGGATAGATACGGCATCCCGCCATCTCCCCTCGATATGCGTGCTAGTTTTTAGGCTTACCTCATTTCTCTTGTTATCTACGGATCTAATAGCTGATGTCGCAAGTATACCAAACAAATGTTCGATTGTCAAGAGAGTTCAAAAGATCTCACATATTCGTAGCAGATAGTTGTATGTGCATAACCGATAAATCTTCTTTCTGACATCAGAGTTTCAGCTAACGGTTTATCACAATTCTATTAATCCTTATTTCCCCTGATAATCGGGTTCTCGCTTCTCCAAAAACGCCTCTACACCCTCTCGGAAATCTGCGTGGCGAGCCATGTATCTAGTATATGTAACTTCCGCCTCATTTTTCCGATGCATTTGGAAATCCTCTTGTTCATTCATACAGGCTTTAAGATATCTCAGAACTAAAGGTCCCCGTCGGCAAAGTTCTTCTGCCTTAGCAATGGCGGCAGGCATAAGTTCATCCAATGTCTCCACAACCATCGTAACGCCTCCGAATTTATCATGAAGTTCTTCAGCAGTAAGAAATGTTCCGCAGTAGTTCATATCCCGTTGAACCTGTGGCGGCAGGATGCGGGACAGGTGGCCGCTGCCGCCTACCACACTGAGCTTTGCTTCCGGAGCCCCAAATAGAGTCCCTTTCACTGCGATGGAAATATCCGCCCCGGCGGGATAGCACAACCCGCCACCCAGACAATAGCCGTGAACTGCGCAGATAAGAGGGACGCGTAGGTCATACAATGCCTGTGCCCCATCGTAATAAGTCTCCTGCGTATTAGTTACATCTTTATCCAGAATGCTTTGATAAAACAGTTTTATATCTACTCCTACGCTGAAGGTCTTCAGTACCGAATGAAGAACACATACCCAAATATCGTCATCGTGGTTGATATAATCGCAAATTCTCAGGATTTCTTCCTGCATAACTTTGCTGATTGCATTGACAGGCGGATTATGCAGAGTCACAACAGCAATATGGTCCCGAATGGTAAGGAACACCTGCTCAAGTACATTCCCGCCAATCGCTTTTATTTTCTTTTCCATTGTGTTGAACACTCCTTGAAGTGGAGGTGAGCCGTCATGAACTTTCTCACGGCGGCTCATCTCCTCGCTATTCATTCAGAATTTCAAATAGGATGCCGGCAGACCTTCAATGATATCAGTTGTCAGACTGGACGGGGCAATCGGATGCCGCAGACCGTTCTTGTACATCTTTTTCAGGCCATCCAAGCAGCGAAGAACATCATCCGGCTTCAAAGAAACCCGCAGCTCCCATTCACCAATTCCAGAAAACTTGCGGTCCGCAAAGCAAGGAAGCGCCAGTGCCGGTTTCCCCGTCACAAATGTCCGCGCCCAAGAGTCCGCACATGTGGACTCGCCGACAAATGAGAAGTCCAATCGTTCATAGTCATCGAATTGGTATCCAGCGAACAGCATAAACGCCTGAGACGGGCTGATATACATGACAACAACATCTGGCTCAATTCTCCCGGAGTCTACAGGGGACGCCACAATGGCGCAATAATCAGAAGGAACACAATGTAGGGCTGCATGGTGTCCTTTGGCAGCATCCCCGTTGCCATACCAAACTCCCTCAAAGACCTCGCCGCTATACCACTTCTCATCGCGCTCTGTCAAACCGTTTACACCCCGGCAATAATTATTATGAATATTTTCCGGTTTACATGCGGATGTCCAGCCGAATTGAAGTGCTTGTCCCACAACCATACAAGGCGCATAGTGTTTGGTGTGGATGCGGACCTTTGGAATAGCCAGGAGCTCATCCTCCGTGCGAATCCATTTCATTCCCACCGGAGTGTACATCAAATGCAGGTATCGCCTCAGCTCGGATACAATTTCGCTCCAATCGTAATTGCTCATGAAATGCCCTTCTTTCCGATTTCATTTTTCTCAAAAGTCCAGCATGTTAAGTCTCTTCTGTCCCCTCCACACCGACAAACATTTTCTCTGCATAAGCAGGGTCCATCTTCTTGAACAGAGGGATTCCAACAAGAGTCAGAATTACACTGATAAATCCGCCGATACCGCAGCACTCATACACAGAACCAATGATACCGCCAAAGTAAAGGATGCAAAAGCTGGCACAGCCGCCAATCGCTCCCAGTAGAGCAGCTCCCTTCCCGGCTTTTTTGCTGTACAAACCGACTACCACAGGCCCAGCCACTGCGGACATGATCGTTCCAGCAGCAGACCACAGCATCACTGTTAAATTGTCCGGTTTCGCAAATGCAATGGGGATGGCGATAAGGCCGACAACATAGACAGACCACTTCATGATAGACATGGTGCGCTTCTCTGCCTGGGCCTCATCTACCATTTCGCCACGGCGGCGCTTGGTACCAAGATACAGCTTGTTGTACCATGTATTTCCGATCACCACGCTCATATACAGCAGAATGCCATCGACCGTAGACATAGACGCTGCCAAAATCACACACAGGAAGATTGCGGATATAACTTCCGGATATACTTGTGTGATGAACCATGGCATTGCATTGTCCATTCCAGTGACAGTGTCTCCAATCCCCTCTGGGAGCAAGATGCGGGTATAAGCCCCGCCCAACACCACGGAGCCCATAATAAACATGACTATCGCAGTGTAGATGATGAATTTTTTGATATCCCGGTCGCTTTTAAGATAGGTGCATTTGCCGATAATCTGCGGGTTCATCGTCCACCACAGATGGGCAATAAACATCCAGAATACAGCGGCAACTGTCGGATATCCGGTGTTATCTGGATTGACCCCCAGAGCCAGATTGGGATCAATATCCGAAAGTAGTGCAGGAACTTCTGTAAATACATTTCCAAAGAGGAAAAAGCCAGTGAAAAAGATAATCAAAGCCAAAATGCACATCATGGCTCCCTGTGTAACATTTGTATAGACATGAGCATAGGTGCCACCCATGGAGATGTAAATGATAATGACAACAGCGGCGATGCATACACCAACTTGATAGGAGATATTCGGAATCATGTGATTGATCACAATCCCGACGCCCACCAATTGGGAAGCAACATAGAGCAATTGGAGAAGGCTGACTAGGCCCAAGAATACACGGAGTCCTTCACTTCCATATCGGTCTGCAACCCAATCCGCCACACTAGCCGCATGGATATTCTTGTTCACACGGCGATATCTTCGGGCGATCAGACACAGGCAAAGGCAAGTAGTTGTCCATTGAGATGCCCAAAACCAAATGTTCGTGACACCATAAGCAAAGCCTTGCCCAGCGACGCCCAGAAAATATCCCGCACTGGAAAATGTCGCCGCATAGGTGATTGCAGTCGCCAGCGGGCCAATGTCACCAGACCCTGCAGCATAGGACTCTACAGAAGTCACACGCTTCGATGCTTTCCATCCCAAGGCGATCATTGCGATGACATAGATAGAGGCCAAAACAATAAAATACACCATTTAAATCCCTCCTGTGCCTTTTTACTTGACTCCCTTGAACGAAATGTGAATTACAATGCCGAGTAAAATTGCCATACATGTTTCAAAAATGAAGAATTGATACAGAATAGTCATTTTCGTTCCTCCTTTCCCTGTTTTTGCGCTATATTCCTTACTTCGCAGCCTTGGCGGCCTTGATGGCCTCGATCAGCATGGGGGTGACCTTGAACAGGTCGCCGCAGATGCCGTAGTCGGCGATCTCGAAGATGGGCGCGGTGTCGTTCTTGTTCACCGCGATGATGCACTCGGAGTCCTGCATACCGGCCTTGTGCTGGATGGCGCCGGAGATGCCCAGAGCGATGTACACCTTCGGATGCACCGTCTTGCCGGTCTGGCCCACCTGATGGTCGGCAGACAGCCAGCCGGAGTCGATGGTGGCACGGGAGCCGCCCACGACG
>UMAX01044592.1_pt1 | contig 19072 bp, 17 predicted proteins | sample 1963821 | NCBI WGS metagenome assembly UMAX01 (sample SAMEA4835927, study PRJEB28245) | human gut metagenome | biome: gut microbiome; material: fecal sample | place: Denmark | collected 2008 | reverse complement strand
TATATAAAGGTTTAATACCTGTAGTTGGCCGAATACTTACTCTTTAATAAAGATAAGCAAATAAATATGGCGACCTTTGAATGATCGCCATATTTGTTGACTATTTAATATTCAGCCCTTCGTTAAAATCATTAATAAATTGTTCTGGTATGGTTGCCCGTATTTGGTCTACATCTTGTTGTCCGCCATATACAAAACCATGTTGAGTACATATGTTTTCTACAAATTCATTACAATTTATTCGACTTACAACATTACCTCCATTCCCAGCTGTTAATGTTACTTGACATATCTGAGGTATATTATCTACGTGAATTTGAATTCGCCCTTCGCTTCCCCATGCACCTTGGTCTTCATTATGCTCCCAAACTAAAGATGTAGTTCCATTTGATTTTGCCAAGAAACCTAAAAATTTATAAAATTCATGTTGATTAGAAAACTGAATTTGTCCTTTATTTCCAAAACTTTGTTTATACATATGTATTGATAAGATTAAATTAATAAAAATATGTTCTGCAGGTTATAACATTATTGATTCCGATAAACAAAAAAATGACTAGACTATCAGTTTATCATCGTAATATGTAAAACTTTAATGCAATATTCGCAAAAATTATGGATATATCCAAATTAATAGCCCATAATTGAATAAAAATATTTGAAAGCACTTTCTGCATTCTTATAAATATTATGGCGACCATTTTATCATACTTAAAATAGTCGCCATAATATTCAAGCTATTTTTTATAACCTTTTGTATTTATATAAACTTCAACATTGTTAAGAACGCCCTCAATAAAACTAACAACTTCTGATTTATATTCAATTAAATCATTTGATGTGTAATTCTTACCAATATCAGAAAATGTAAATTCTCCATGCGCCAATTGATTCCTTTTATCCTTTATCGTCTGTAATCCTCTTCCATCTTTAGGCTCTAAATAACCAAACTTTTTAGCTATATCTCGTATTTTTTGGGCATCAATATTTCCGCTGATATTTATACACTCTTGACTAAACTCTAAAAGGCTATCATTTAATATCTTTTCAGATAATTCTGAAACCTTTTCTTTGAATTTTGATATATCTTTTGTATTATTTATTTCTTGATTTATCCAGAGTTTCTTAAGATTATCAGACAGAAGTTTAAATGTCAACTTATCTGTTGAGATGGAATTAAGTATAGCAGAAATTGAATTACGAATAGTTGCTTCAATCAGATTATATAATAGTAAAAAGCCATTAGCTTTCATTATTTTAGCCAATTCATTATCTATTATTTTTTCTTTTACTATACCATTTATATCTTTACATATTATGGAGCAATCCCCATTATCCAATAATTTTATGGTATCAAAATATAATGTAACTTCTTTCAATCTTTTAGTATATTCCGCTCTTGTCGTTTTCATACGTTAATTTGTTTTGAACACCAAGTAAACAATCTCTAACAAATTCAATTCTTCCTTTTAATCTTCCTGGATTGTTACTTGCATCAGATGTTGTCAATTTTTTAAATTCATTTGAGTTTAACCATTCAAAGTTCGTACTTGCTAAATTTGCATTTTTCTCAAGAGCTAAATAAATACCAACTGACAGAGCTTCAAATCGAACTCTTGGAGTTGCATTTTCTCGCCCTGTTCTTGCGAAGTATGGTGCAGGAAGATATGTTTTTGCATATCGCATAACTTTATCAAAATTCGATTTCAGTCGTTCTCTATCAAAAGATGTTTGATGCTTCTTCACAAAGTCATCAAGGAAAGGAGAAACATCATGCTTAAATTTAAGATATGACTCTGAATAGGCAAAGAATCGTAAAACCAATTCTTCATATTCACCTCTATCTATTTTACTTTTAGGAATAGGGCAAACTTCCCTAAAAAGGGGATCCTTTGCACATTCTATAATAAAATCATAAAATTCACTTTGATAAACCCCCTTTCTGGTTTCACTAGGAGATAATTTATTTGAACTTGTATTTACTCTATTAAATATATCAGCTCTAACATCTGGAGTAGCTCTCTCTGTAACTACATGAAATCGGAAATCACGAAGTAAAAATTTATTTTGCCTATTTTTACTTAAATCATAAAATGTAGTTCCATTTAGAGATGTTAATTTTTCTAAGCCAATCAACTTTAATTCATTAGAACAATATTCTACAAGAGTTCTTATTCTTTGTGAACCGTCAATAATCTCAAGTTCTGCTTCTTCTCCCGAAATAGAAACCAGGAAAGGCATAATGGGAACACCTAAAAATACAGATTCTATAAAACGAGAACGTTGTTTATTTGTCCAAACAAATTTTCTTTGATATGTTGGAACAAAAATCTGGTCTTTTTGGTATTTTTGAATGATCACTTCAGTGGGATACTCCTTAGTGTCATAATCATATGGAATACTTGCTATTTGTATTTCATTATCAATAGCAATCACTTCATCTTCAGTTAGTTTTTTTCTTGCCATAACTTATGCTGTTTTAAATGCTCTTTTATACTTTTTGCTATAACCCGTCCTAACATAGGAGGGACTGCATTACCAATTTGTCTACATACAATAGAAGGGTTTAGAATTTTATTATCTTCTGCAAACTGATAATCCATTGGAAATGTTTGAAAAATAGCTGCCTCTCTCAAAGATATAGCTCTATCTTGTTCAGGATGTCCAAATCGGCCATTTCCTAGTCCTGTACATTGAGTTGTCATTGTAGGAGCAGGTTCATCCCATTTCATTCTTCCATATACACTACCATACGAACGTCCTGTTTCTTTTTTAAAGCACTCAAGAACTAATTCATCAGGCCATTCTCTCCAACTACCGCCTTCTTTTGTGGCCTTTATACGTTTAATATTTATCAATGATAATCGGCGCGCTCTATGTAATGGATCTGTTGCACATATCTCCCCAGGTCCAATTGGAGGTAGTGACGAAATAACATCTCTAACAGTTACATAATTATCAGGTGTATGTGTTCTAGGAAGAATATTTATTTCTCCTAGCTTTGATGCCAATAAAACAAGTCTCTTTCTTCGTTGTGGAATACCATAGTCAGGACAAAAAACAATAGAATAAGAGTAATTATATCCCATTTCTTCCAATTCTTTACAAAAGTCTTGAAAGATACTTGAATTATTGAAATCCATTAACTGAGGGACATTCTCCATAGAAATAATAGCAGGTTTTACCTCTCTTATTAAACGAGAAAATGAATACAATAAATTAACTTTATTCTCGTCTTTCTTTTTTACTTTAAAACTATATGAAGAAAACGGTTGACAAGGTGCACATCCAACCAATATCTCTATAGAATTTCCATACTCTTTCTTTAATTCCTTACCTTTCAGTCTTGTTATATCTTCAGCATGAAATTTCGCATGATTATTAGCTTCATAAGCATACTTACATGAGATATCAATATCATATCCCGCAATAACATTAAAACCCTCTTGAAAGAAGCCATTAGAAAGGCCTCCTACACCGCAAAACAAATCAACGACCTTTATATTTTTCTTTTTCATATATTGTTTGCGATTATGCAGCATTATAAAATTGTATCAACATTGTCTTTATATCATTAAACGACAAGCTTGTAGTAAATTCTACTGTCAAACCTACATTTATTACATGTACAAAAGATTCTTTCCTATAATATCTTTCACCAAATCGTAATAATGAATTCTCTATAGTGTCTGCTTTAGCCAATAAACAAACCAACTGGTAATCCTTATTAATTTGTTGTGTTCGATTGTTTGGATGAGCTTTTGTATTATGTTGCGTAGCAGTTAGCAATATTAGATTTTCAACATAATGAGCAATCTGTGGAAATTGTGATTTTGGGAAAATGTGATGTACTTGTGTTGCTTCACCATTAGCCCAACTGTCATTAACTTCACTTACCGTATGAATCTTTCTTATTAACGCAATAGCTTTTTGAACATAGTAGGTGTTAATAGCCTCCTGTTTTTCTATTTTATCAGGATTCATAGCTTCTTTGCGAGTTATTGTTTTATCTTTATCTATATCTCGCCAATTTTTCCTATTATACATTAAATCAGAATAATAGATAATTTTACCATTACTCCCATGCAAATGATGTTCTGCTGCATAAACATTAAAAACTTTGTGAAACATACGCCTAATATCCAATCGTGAATGTGATGGAGTATTACCGTTTATTAAACGGTAATACCTATCGTATATTTCATTTCTTGCAGCTATAGGATCATCAATACTATTTTTTGCATATTCATCAAAATACCTCATAAAACCACTATCCGACATTACTTTCACAAAATAACAATACAAAAAGTTGTATGCGTTTCTATCCTTACGTGAAATGTAATCTAATAAATCCTCGTTAGCAACAGAAAAAGTTAATGCTCCATCAACCATTTCAACATTGAGAATATGAGCATAAGCTAGAAGCTTAAGTGGCTGAGAAAGTACCTTATTGTATTCATTGTATGCTTTTTTATCATTCGCCCATGGCTTATTAAAGATAACCCTTGTATTTTGAATGAAATATTGAGTATCCCATACATCATTTATTACGAAAATAGGTTTAGTTGCAATTAAATTCATAACGCAATCAGCCATAAAACATACGATATCAGGAGTACACTTTTGATCCACAAATCTTGCATCGTGAGATTTGCGTATATCTAGATCAAATTGGTTAAGATATTCGTTAATTACATTTCTCATATCCTTTGCTGCTTAAGTTTTCCAAAAAAGAAAACAGAGTTATTATCAATATTAAGAGACCGTGTTCCTAAATTACGAGCAATCGCATAAAACTTAGTAAAACTATCAGTCGCATAAAATGCCAAATCATCATTTGTAATGACATCATCATTTTTTATTGGTGTAAGTATTGCAACAGACCCATCAGCAATGCATCCTTTAGGCAAGAAACAAGCACGAGGATTGTATGTTAAATTCGGAAGTAAAACACAATTTGCCTGATCCAAATATTTTGCAACATCTAAGCCCTCTATACTATCAATATAGCAATCATAGTCAGGAATGTTAACAATCTCGTTGTTACCAATATTTCGAGATTTTAACACTCTAATTTTACCATCTTCTTTTGTCATAGCTTTAGTAATAACTCTATCCCTATATGCTCTAAACACATTAAAGTTCATCCTATCCGCAACCTCATCAAAAGCCTCGTTACGATAGATTATCCAATATGGAAATTTTTCGTCTGTAATGTAAGATTGTTTATGACATTTTATCTCATTTGTGATATAGGATTCTACAATAGTGTCTTGCGGTTTTTTATTAGTATCAAGTATAAAACAAATAGTTTCAATTTTAACACCCTTAAATCCTTTCTCCCCAAAATCAATAAAACGCAAGATTCTTTTCTCTTTCATTAAAGATCGAGTCATATTGAACTCAGGAGCATTTATTAAACTCTTGGGTACAATCAATGATACTATATCACCTATCTTCATTGCTTTTTCTATGAAAAACGAGAAAATATTATTAGTATCCTTATTGGATGCTTTATTCTTATATTCTGATAATAAAGCTTTTTCTTTTGTCATTTTTTTGTATGGAGGATTTCCAACAACGATATCATATTTTTTATCAAAATCATACAATAAAAAATCAGCATTGATATAATTAATATGTATATTACTTGGTATGTCAATTTTAGCTACCAACTCTCTAAGTATTTCAAGACTGTTTGAGTCTATGTCTACGACATCAATATTAACAGTTTGTACATTCATATATTTTAATATCAATGCAGGCAGGAAATTACCCACCCCTATTGACGGCTCCAAAATATTCAATTCTGTATAGTTTTTTGCATCAGGAAGAGTTTTAACTATTGCAAAACAAATATCTTGTCTTGTATAATAGGCTGCATTATTTTCTCTTTGAGCATTTGCTAACTCTGCTATTTTAGATAACTCTGCAAAACCATAATTCTTATTATCCCTAATATATTCCAATAAACAAGAATGTGTAGCTAATTTTTTTCTATCTATTAGCATCTTTATATCTTGCTCGGTCAAAGACGGTTTACACAATATCTTGCGAATCTTTGATGCAATTTGTTTAAATATAATAGTAGGAACTGCTTCACCCAAATTCTGACGAATATTCATTTCCTCTTTTTTTAGAAATGCCTCTTTCTCTTTTAGTGGTAGTTTGTTCAATTCCTCAAACGAAAGATCACTCCAATTGAAAGAAGACGGAACAGACATCATAAGCATAATTTCCCTAATACTGAACACTCTATTATCAATAGGATGAACAGTATTTTGACTGGCGAGAATATCGTTTCGAGTGTGAATACAAGGTGCAACTTTATCCCAATACTGACGAGTGTATTTATCGCCATTCTTATGTGCGTTGTAAACAATAACACCATTTTTTATACTATGAGGAATCTTCGTAATATCTGTATTATCAAATGCGGATTGTCCTTCCTTTATGTCTGCAATCCAAGACTCCATATGAGGAGAATACTTCCGAAAATTGTGATAAATATCATTTTCAGAGATTTCACCCATTTTTTTTAACGATGGCAAGTGACCAATAACCTGCCTTAAAGTTCTCTCAGGTTGTTTATCAGGAAATATGTCATATGGGGTAATTTCTTTCAAATCTTTACGAACACCTATCACTAAAGTCCTTGTTCTACTTGATGGATTTCCATAATCTTTAAAGTTTACAACCTGATATAAAATATTATAAGTACCTGACAGATTCTCATCTATTGCATCCTTAATAGGTTTGTCTTGATCATTGACATCTGTGCACACAGAAGTAAGGAATGCCCTAACATTTTCAAATATAAAAAATTTAGGCTTAATCTGCAATGTCATCTTTATAGATTCTACGACCAAAGAATTACGTTTAAGCTCATCTTTCTTTTTGTGGTTAGCAACAGACATACCTTGACAAGGAGGTGTTGCAATTAACACATCCAAATCTGTCAAATTAAATCCTTTTTTCCACATTTCCAGCTCCGCAAAAACTTTATTCTTAGTCTCTTGTGTAGTCATATCACCACAGATGTAACCACTATTATATACACATTTCTGGTTGAATCTTTGAATTTTCAGTCTTCGTTCCAACAATTCAACAGTTGCCACACAATAGAATCCTTCTTCTTTAAATCCATAACAACCAACGCCAGCACTACTAAATAGACTGATATATGTTCTCAGTCCATATGTAGAGTGCCGATCTGCCAATAGCATTTCTGGGACTTCCATAGTGGGGTATAAATTTGTTTTTACCATATCAATCTATTTTTTTAAATTCTCAGCTGCCATAGAAAGTGCTTCTGAAGCAATCTTATATTCATTAGAAACGACATCTGTTACTTTATCAGCGAGCCACAATGTAAGTAGTTCTGCCATTTCTACATGAAAAATCTCCGATAATATAACGACTTGCTCTTTTTTAGCCTTTCGTTCTCCTTTTTCTATCTTACAATATGTTGCAGTATCTATATCAAGGACTGCCGCAATCTGTCTTTGAGGCATCTGATTTTGAATACGCAACTCTTTTATTTTTTCAGGGAATAACATGTTGCTTATTTATGTCTTGACATTATTTGGCAAAGATAGCAGATTAAATCCATTCTAGAATCTATATTAAAGGAAAAATATTTGAGAATAGCAAACAAATCACATGTGTGGGGAAAATGTGGGGAAAAATCAGATAACTAAAAAGGCTAAGTAATGAATTATCAATTACTTAGCCTTTTATTCTGTACCCAGACCCGGGGTCGAACCGGGATGGATGTTACTCCACTGGTGTTTGAGACCAGCGCGTCTACCGATTCCGCCATCTGGGCATTAAATGAACAAACGCCATTGTTTTAAATTGCGAGTGCAAAGATAGAGACTTTTCTAAAATACACAAAATTATTCGGACTTTTTTCAGAATAGCCCCGAAAAAAGGGAGATAGATGTTAAATCTTTATTATATTTATGTCGTAAAACATATTTTTGGCAAACTTTTTGTACCTTTGCAGTGTTATTAAAAGAGAACGAACATAAATGTAAAACCAGTTCCCAAAATGTGGGAAACACAAAAACTGAAAATTATGAAAGAAATGAAAAACGAAATCCAAATGTTGCAGTATCGCATTAAGCGTTATCATGACATGAGAAACGGTGCTATGTGCCAAGCTTTAAACGGAAAACTTCAAAAGTTACTGGCTAAACAGCAGGCCGCTCTATAAAAGAAAAACATCTACTTACACATTTCGACAAATCACGAATCTTACACTTGTCGAATATTCTTCTAAATATCCGGAAAATCCTCTATTCGGATTTCCGGCTTCGCAGGAAAATCTGTCAAATCCCAATTTTATTTCTTCTAATTTGAAAAAACTATCAGAAAAGATAGCTTTTTCCGATATAATTATATAAATTTGTAACAAGCCTTATGAGGGCTGTAAATAACAGATTTAATATTAACCTATTTTGATTGCGCTATGAACATACAAAGTATCGGAGAAAGTGCAGGTATCGTTTGGAAGGTACTGCATGGTGACAACAGGAAATGGGAGTATCAAGAACTAAAGCAAGTTACAGGTCTAAGAGACCGAGAATTAAATTCCGCCATCGGCTGGTTAGCCCGTGAAGGAAAAATCCAATTCGATGAATCCTTGAATAAAGACAAACAAAGTTTATATATTGAGTTGAGCCTGTATATCGGATAGTTTTCTTCGAATTATGAGAACACAATATAAAAAGAAAAGTCTAAATATCTGAAATTAGATACTTAGACTTTTTTTCTTGTACCCAGACCCGGGGTCGAACCGGGATGGATGTTACTCCACTGGTGTTTGAGACCAGCGCGTCTACCGATTCCGCCATCTGGGCAAACTTATCAACAAGCACTCTTGTTCTTGATTGCGAGTGCAAAGGTAATGCTTTTTTCTGAAACTACAAAACTTACAACAAAAAACTAAAAAAAATATTTCACTAACACTATTTAGGAAGCTTTTAGAAGCATTCTTTCAAAAAAAGGCTAACTTAGCGGTGAGTTTATAATACTACTACAATCATGGGCAACAGCAATTATTACTGCATCATCATGGCAGGCGGAATGGGACGCCGCTTCTGGCCGTACAGCCGCAAATCGCTTCCCAAGCAATTTATTGATTTCTTTGGAAGCGGCCAGACCTTATTACAACAGACTTATGAAAGATACAGACGAATCATTCCCCCTGAAAACATTTTTATCACAACACATTGTAGCTATAAAGAGCTGGTCATGGAACAGCTCCCTGAAATCAGGGAAGAACAGCTGGTCATTGAAGAAGAACAACGCAATACAGCACCAGCCATTGCCTATGCCTCACATATTATTCAGAAAATTAATCCGAATGCCTGTACCGTCGTTGCTCCTTCCGATCATCTGATCCTGAAGACGGAAAACTTTGAAAGAGCCATTCTTCATGGTTTGGAGTTTGCTTCCAAGTCAGATAAACTGATTACAATAGGAATCAAGCCAACACGTCCGGAAACCGGATACGGCTATATTCAGATTGACGAAGAAAAAGAAGAAGACTTTTATAAAGTAAAGACATTCATTGAGAAACCAGCCTTAGAGTTTGCCGAGATCTTTGTACAGAGTAATGAATTTTATTGGAACTCGGGTATATTTATCTGGCACGTCAATACCATATTAAAGGCTTTCCATGACATGATGTCTGAAGTTTGTCCACATGTAGAATGTGACACTCCCGACTTTTCTGCCTGCCCCAATATTTCCATAGATTACAGTATTATGGAAAAAGCAGACAACGTATATGTACAACTATGTGATTTCGGGTGGGCAGATCTGGGAACCTGGGAGGCTTTATATGATGCTTCCCCAAAAGACTCAAACCAGAATGTAATCATTAACAGCAATACGCTACTTTATAATTGCAAGAATAATATCATCATACTGCCTGAAGATAAACTTGCTGTCATACAGGATCTGGAAGGATATCTGATTGCAGCCCGTGGAAACGCATTACTGATCTGCAAGAAGGATGATCAGAATGCTATTCGCAAATTCGTAAATGATGCCGAAATGAAATTCGGAGAGAAGTACTCCTGACGGAGCACTTCTCTTCTTCATCTATTCAGATATCAATATTCAAAAGTTATCCCCAATGTGGGAAGCAGAGTTCCGCTCTCCTGCCGGACAGACTTCATAACATAGCGTTGTTCGGCAGCCGGAGCTTCAGGATTAGCAATCTCGCCCATACTCATCAGGACATCCGGCTGACGCAACTTGCTACCTGTCACATTCTGAATGTCCAGATAGAACCCCAGCATACATTTTTTCAGATAGAAAGTTTTATCCACTCTTACATCCAGTTGCCCGAAAGCCGGCAAGCGTTCCGTATTATAACGGCTATAATCATAATAAGCCTTTCCCTGTGCATTCCAGGCTTCGACTAAAGATGATTTGTCCTCATCGTATGGAGTATATGGAGATCCTCCGATACAACAAACTTTCATGCCGACACTCCATTGACGAGGCAGATTATATGTACCGCTGACATTTACGATAAAACGATTATCCCAGGCTGAAGGTATGTAACGGCCGGTAGTTCCATCCTGAAACTCTGACTTAAAAATCGTCACGGAAGAAGACAAATTCAGTTTCTGCTGTAACAGCCATTTGAACATAATCTCCACACCATAGGAACGGCCGTTTCCCGAAGATACCAGCCTCTCATTGCCAACAACTCCATAGTCATTTCCCTTACAGGCCAAAGGAATACCATCTGCCATAGAAACAGGCATCCGGTTATAATCTTTATAAAAGCCTTCCACAGACACTTCCATCCGGCTGTCCGGATTCCAGGCAATACCCAAACTTCCCTGAGATACAGACTGATAATCCAGATTGCGGTTCACCCATATACCTTCCCGGTCCTTAAAGCCAAGCGAAGTGTACGGAGGCAACTGATAATAAAGTCCCCAATGTCCGCTTATACTCCAATTTTTCAGCCACCGGTACGAAAGCGATAAACGGGGAGAGAGCTGCCTGAGCATATTCTTCATCCGTCCGCTATAATTATTACCGTTACTTCGTAATCCCAGAGAAGCACTGAAACGTTCATCTGAACTGGTATATCCTACCGAACCGAAAACACCCCAACGAAAAAGATTCAGCAAAGTGTGATAATTATAAACAGACAATGTATCTATAAAAATCTGCTGATAGGTATCATTCGTGTAATGAGTCTGATACAACTCCACTCCGGCATTAACTTTCCAGGTGTTCCAGGTGGAAGTATTTTCCATACGGAGTTTGGTTTCCTGCTCTATGGAACGAAGCCGGAGAGTCAGATTGTCAGGTGAACTCTCATCATTGTCCCGGTATTTCAGATTCCGGTTATTCAGATAACTATGGCTAAGAGTTACAGACTGTACATGCGGCCCCGCATAATGCCGGTAGACACTTCCCAGTGTAAATGTCTCCTGCTGGATTTTAGGAAGATAACTTAATATATATTCAGCATCCTCGCCATCTATATCAAAATTCAGTTTCATCCGGTCTATACCTCCTAAACCAAGAACAGTCAACTCATTCCGGGCATCGAACCGGGTTTTCACCTTGAAAGATGCATCCGTATAAGCCGGCAGAAGAGGTAATCCCAGCACCTTGAACAGCATTTGCAGATAAGACTGACGAACAGAAACCAGATAGGAGGTCTTGTTTCCCAGATGTCCGTTGGAACTTAAAGCCACTTCAGAAGCTCCCAATGTAGCTTTCAAGGAATTACGCTCCATATCTCCGTCACGGAGACTGAAATCAAGTACAGAGCTCAAAGCATTTCCGCGATTTGCAGGAAAAGCCCCGCTATAAAACTTGACACTGCGTATCAAATCCGCATCAATCAGTCCCACCGGACCACCCGAAGCTCCCTGAGTACTGAAATGATTAATATTCGGGATCTCTACCCCATCCAAATAAAAACGGTTTTCGGAAGGGCCACCACCTCTGACGATCAAATCGTTCCGATATCCGATCGGAGAAAATGCCACCCCCGGATAATTCTGTACAACCCGAGAAATATCACGGTTTGCTCCCGGTGCTTTTTCTATTTCCTGCAGGCCGATAACCCTCAGACTTACGGGGCTCTCTGCTACGCGACGAAAAGGAGACGCTGTCACGGTGACTTCAGCCAGGGCAGCACTCTCCTCCTCCATTTCAATTTGAATGTGAGGCGTAATATGATTCACCCGATACTCGGACGTCAGAACCGTTTTATAACCCAATGCAGAAGCTTGCAGGCGATAGATTCCGGGAGGAAGCTTAGAAATGGTAAAATTCCCCTCTGCATCTGTAGAAGCACCTGTTCCCAACCCGACGACAAGTACATTGACAAACTCCAGAGGCTGACGGGTGGAACGGTCTATTACCGTCCCCTTCATCTGATAATTCTGTCCATATATCCCCGACAAGAAGAGCCAGAACAAACATAACACAACAACAATCCGCTGTTTCATAAATCAAGAAAAGACAAAAAGAAAGGCGTGCCGGCAATAATCCAGACACGCCTTCTGTGATGTATAACTTATGGAGAAAAAATTTATTTGTTTCCTTCAGTCCAGGCCTGAGCGATCGCCTGAGCTATTGCCGCAAATTCATCCGGCTCCAACTTCAATTTCGGATTGGAAAACAACATATCCGACTCTTTCTGGATCGGAATCAAATGAATATGTGCATGAGGAACTTCCAGACCAATAACAGCCTGTCCTACTTTACGACACGGGAAAGCACGCTGAATGGCTTCAGCCACATGTTTAGCAAATACCTGCATCGCAGCCAGTTCTTCGTCAGACAAATCAAAGATATAATCCACCTCACGTTTGGGAACAACCAGCGTATGTCCTTTAACCAGAGGGTTAATGTCAAGAAACGCATAAAAACGTTCATCCTCAGCCACTTTGTAGCTAGGAATCTCACCTGCAATGATTTTACTGAATATTGTTGCCATATTGTCTAAATATATAAAGAAAGGCAAGCCTGCATGCGCAGACCTGCCCTTCAGTTAAAATGATATACCAGTTATTTCAAGGCTGATTTTTCCCTGAGGAATAGTGATTTCAGCAACATCACCTACTTTCTTGCCCAACAATCCCTGTGCAATCGGAGTAGTGACAGAAATCTTACCTTGTTTCAGGTTAGCTTCACTTTCTGATACGATAGTATAAGCCATCTTCATGCCAGTCTTGACATTCTTCAATTCCACACGGCTCAGAATCTGTACCGTATCAGCTTTCAGTTTCGATGTATCAATAATCTTGGCATCCCCGATGGTAGCCTTCAGCTGATTGATTTTCATTTCCAGAAGACCCTGAGCTTCTTTCGCAGCATCATATTCTGCATTCTCAGACAAGTCACCCTTATCACGTGCTTCAGCAATTGCTGCAACAATCTTCGGGCGTTCCACTGACTCCAGGTATCTTAACTCAGCTACCAGTTTCTGATAGCCTTCTTCTGACATATAAGCCATAAAATTTTTCCTCCTATTTTTTCGTTATTAATAAATTCACAATATAAGCCCTTTCCTTGTATCGGAAAGAAAACGGCATAAAAGAAAAAGAATTCCGACACACAACGGAGAGCGTCGGAACCCTTTTTTATTCACCTTTGCAAAGGTAATGCTTTTTATAATATCAGTCAAGCCTGCATCGTTGGTATTTTAGCATGTTTTCCAACATGTTATAATAAATTTTTAATTGCCTGTTCCAGGTCTGTCTTCTCGTCCACACGCAAGCTCAGTTCGTTGGAACGGTTCACCAGGAACGTAGCAGGCAACCCTGTTACTCCATACAGGCTTAGATAAGTAGAATATACTCCTTGAGGATCGCGTACACAAATCCAGGGCAGATTGTCTGCCGAAGTCTTCCAGAAATGTTCATCTGCATCCAGCGATATCTGATAAACCTCCAGTCCCTGGGAAGCATAACGATTATACAACTCGCGAAGAGACAGATTACGTGCACCAGATGCGGTATTGTTATAAACCGTAAAGTCAATCACCACCACTTTTCCCTTGAGGTCTGTCAGACGACGGATGTTTCCCTGAATATCCGGCAAAGCAATATCGATGATAGATGCCTCGGTAATCTTGTCTTCCGGTATCTCAAGTACGTTCTCCTGACGGGGGGTACGGGTATTCTTCATACCTTTGATCACCATGTTGTAAAGATTGCGGGAACGGTCGGCATGCGGATAGAGATTGTTCAGACTGGTAGCAACCGCCGCAAAGCATTTCACATCATTCTTATCGCTCAGCGGATCAAAGATCATCATTCCATTCAATTGCTGGAACAAGGCAAAATAAGCATAAGTGCGGTTCGGAGCAGCAAAAATATACTGGCGCGAAACATTATCCTTATAGGCATCAACCAGATGAGTCAGACTGTCACGGATCACTCCCACGGGAAGTCCGGAACGACCCAGCTGATTCACCTTATCCTGCAACTCAGCCTGCAGCAATACCAGTTCCTGAATCTTAACATTATTCTCGGAGCCTTCTATACGATAACCTGTCGGAAAGTTGTCATATCCGGCATGCAGCTTCAGTACTTCAGTAGAATCAACTGAGAAATTAATCACCTTATCGTCTACACGCAGGCGATAAAACTCGGGAGAAGCAGGACGGGCTCCTGTAAAACGGAATGAACCATCTTCATCCAGCTTTACGGAATCAAGAGAAACAATTCCTTCCAGACCGGATTGCTCCAAATACAAGGTTTTGTCAGCAGCGCCTGACACCTCGCCTTCTATCTGAAAGACTGGTTCCTGCTGACAAGCCACCAAACTGCCTGCCAACAATGCCGTCAGAATATAAGCACTTTTCTTTTTCATTGTTAAACAATTCATTATTTGTCTATTTCATACATACATTCACATTTTCGGTGCAAAGATACGGCTTTTCACGAGTTCACAAAGTTTTTAAGCACAGATTACACAGATTTTTACAGAAGCAGCCGCCCTGCCCGTTTCAGGCCTTCCGGATTCCCAAATCTGTACAAGAAAAGATTTTTAGGCATTTATACGCAAGTTTTATCCGTTTTCTCCTCATTACTAAATTAAAATGCCTATCTTTGCATGTATTTTAAGAAGAAAATTACATTAAAAAATTTTTTATGATCAATCCTATTGTTAAGACGATCGAGTTGGGTGATGGAAGAACCATCACACTCGAAACGGGAAAGCTGGCAAAACAGGCAGATGGTGCTGTAATGCTACGCATGGGTAACACCATGTTGCTGGCTACTGTTTGTGCAGCAAAAGATGCAGTTCCCGGTACAGATTTTATGCCTCTTCAGGTAGAGTACAGAGAAAAATATTCCGCATTCGGACGTTTTCCCGGTGGCTTTACCAAACGCGAAGGTAAGGCTTCAGATTACGAAATTCTGACTTGCCGTCTGGTAGACCGTGCACTCCGCCCGCTCTTCCCGGACAACTATCACGCTGAAGTTTACGTAAATATCATCCTTTTCTCTGCTGACGGTGTTGACATGCCGGATGCATTGGCCGGACTGGCTGCTTCGGCTGCACTGGCTGTTTCAGACATTCCTTTCGGCGGACCGATTTCAGAAGTACGCGTTGCACGTATTGACGGACAATTCGTCATCAACCCGACTTTCGAGGCACTGGAACGTGCCGACATGGATATCATGGTTGCAGCAACGTATGAAAACATCATGATGGTGGAAGGTGAAATGAAAGAAGTTTCAGAACAAGACCTGCTGGCTGCCATGAAGTTTGCACACGAAGCCATCAAAGTTCACTGCAAAGCACAGATGGAACTGATGGAAGAAGTTGGAAAGACCGTTAAACGCGAATACTGCCACGAAGAAAACGACGAAGAACTTCGCAAAGCCGTTCACGATGCATGCTATGCAAAAGCTTATGCTATCGCTGAATCAGGAAACAAAAATAAACATGAAAGAGAAGATGCCTTCAACGCTATCTGTGATGAATTCAAGGCACAGTTTACTGAAGAAGAGCTCGAAGAAAAAGGCCCGATGATCGACCGCTACTACCACGATGTGGAAAAAGAAGCTATGCGCCGTTGCATTCTGGATGAAGGCAAACGTCTGGACGGACGTGCAACAACCGACATTCGTCCTATCTGGTGCGAAGTCAGCCCGCTGCCCGGTCCTCACGGATCTTCAATCTTCACCCGTGGTGAAACTCAGTCACTCAGTACAGTGACCCTGGGAACAAAACTGGATGAGAAGATCGTTGACGACGTACTCGACCAGCATAAGGAACGTTTCCTGCTGCACTACAACTTCCCGCCGTTCTCAACTGGTGAAGCTAAGGCACAGCGTGGTGTAGGCCGCCGCGAAATTGGTCACGGACACTTAGCATGGCGTGCACTGAAAGGACAGATTCCTGAAAATTATCCGTACTGCGTACGAGTTGTTTCAGATATCCTTGAATCAAATGGTTCTTCTTCAATGGCAACAGTATGTGCAGGCACACTGGCTCTGATGGACGCTGGTGTACCTATCAAGAAACCGGTTTCAGGTATCGCAATGGGATTGATCAAAAATGCCGGCGAAGATAAATATGCTGTATTGTCTGATATCCTGGGCGACGAAGACCACCTGGGAGATATGGACTTCAAGGTAACTGGAACTCGTGATGGTATCACTGCTACACAGATGGATATCAAATGCGACGGATTGACTTATGACATTCTGGAAAAAGCTTTGCTCCAGGCTAAGCAGGGACGTGAATACATCCTGGGTAAACTGACTGAATGTATTGCAGAACCGCGTGCTGACCTGAAACCGCATGCTCCGCGTATCGAAACCATGACTATTCCTAAAGAATTCATCGGTGCTGTAATCGGCCCGGGTGGAAAGATCATCCAGGGTATGCAGGAAGAAACCGGTGCAACAATCACTATTGAGGAAGTAGATGGTGTAGGACGCATCGAAATAGCAGGAACTAACAAGAAATGCATTGATGATGCTGTCCGCCTGATCAAAGGCATTGTAGCAGTTCCTGAAGTAGGAGAAGTTTACACTGGAAAAGTTCGTTCAATCATGCCATACGGAGCATTTGTTGAATTCCTGCCGGGCAAGGACGGACTGTTGCACATCTCCGAAATCGACTGGAAACGTCTTGAAACAATAGAAGAAGCCAACTTGAAAGAAGGTGATGAGATTGAAGTCAAACTGATGGATATCGATCCGAAAACCGGTAAATTCAAGTTGTCACACAAAGTTCTGCTGCCGAAACCGGAAGGTATGAACGAAAGTCAGCCGAGACGTGAAAGAAAGAAATAATTTCTTTTTCATAATAGCATACTGACAGCAGTAAACAATCTATTAAAGAGGCACCTCAGATTCAGAATGAGGTTGCCTCTTTTTTTATGCCCAATAAATTCCTCCTATAAGGAGATAAATCATCAGAAGGAAACCCATATCAGACGATTATTAAAAGTTCCTACAGACGAATAAAAACGGGTTAATAAGAGGTATGAAATAAAGTACTATACGATAGTCCCGAATCGTGCGGTCGTTGGAGCCTCAATGTACTACTCGATGAAGCCCAATCGTGCGGTCGATGAAGCCTCAATGTATACTCGATGAGATCCCATCGTACAGTCAACAAAAAAGGGTGCACCTCGCGGCACACCCTTTTCCTATATGGCGTATACAGAATTATTCAGCTTTAGGGGCTTCCTCTGTAGTAGTTTCAGCTGTAGCTTCAGCAGGAGCTTCAGTTGCAGCAGCAGACTTCTTAGAACGACGAGTACGAGTAGCTTTCTTAGCAGCTGTCTTAGCCATGTTCTCATCGTAGTCAACGAGTTCGATGAAACACATTTCAGCGTTGTCACCCAAACGATGACCAGTCTTGATGATACGAGTGTATCCACCCGGACGGTCAGCAACCTTTACAGAGATTTCTTTGAAAAGTTCAGTTACAGCGAACTTGTCCTGCAAATTGCTAAATACAACACGACGTGAGTTAGTTGTGTCATCTTTAGATCTTGTAATCAGAGGCTCAACGAACTTCTTCAAAGCTTTAGCCTTCGCAACAGTCGTAGTGATTCTTTTGTGCTTGATCAAAGAACATGCCATGTTTGACAACATTGCATTTCTATGAGAAGCAGTACGACCCAAATGGTTAAATTTCTTATTATGTCTCATTGTTTATTCTTTATCTAATTTATACTTAGAAATATCTGTTCCAAACGACAGATTCAGACTCTCGAGCAAATCATCAAGCTCAGTGAGCGATTTCTTACCGAAGTTACGGAACTTAAGCAGATCGGTCTTGTTGAACTGAACCAGATCACCGAGTGTTTCCACATCAGCAGCCTTCAAGCAGTTCAATGCACGAACTGACAAGTCCATATCAACCAACTTGGTCTTCAGCAATTGACGCATGTGGAGAACTTCTTCATCGAATTCTTCATTGCCGTCAACATCTGATGTTTCAAGAGTGATCTTTTCATCAGAGAAGAGCATGAAGTGATAAATCAGGATCTTCGCAGCTTCTTTCAATGCTTCCTTCGGGTGAATGGAACCATCCGTCGTAATCTCAAGCACCAACTTTTCGTAGTCAGTCTTCTGTTCAACACGATAGTTTTCAACAGCATACTTGACATTGCGAATCGGAGTGTAAATTGAATCGATAGGAATTACGTTCACATCGGTGCAATATTCACGGTTTTCGTCAGCCGGAACATATCCACGACCTTTGTTGATTGTAATGTCTATCTGCATAGTTGCTTTTGAATCTAAATGGCAAATAACCAATTCAGGATTTAACACTTCAAATCCGGTCAAATACTTACCAATATCACCTGCCTTAAATTCAGTAGAATTCTCAACGGTAATGCTTACCTTTTCATTTTCGAATTCCTCAACTACTTGCTTAAAGCGAACCTGCTTTAAGTTCAAGATAATGTTAGTGACATCTTCCTTTACACCGGGTATTGTTGCAAACTCATGCTCCACACCATCGATGTGAATCGTGTTAATTGCATAACCTTCCAGTGAAGAGAGAAGAATACGGCGTAAAGCATTACCTACGGTAA
>UMAX01063350.1_pt1 | contig 20759 bp, 14 predicted proteins | sample 1963821 | NCBI WGS metagenome assembly UMAX01 (sample SAMEA4835927, study PRJEB28245) | human gut metagenome | biome: gut microbiome; material: fecal sample | place: Denmark | collected 2008 | reverse complement strand
TCCGGCGATAAAAAGTTAAATGTAAGTAAATTACAGATAAGATAGGTGTATAAGCTAGAAGAGGTGAGGTATTCCCTGCAGGATAAGGAAGTAAGGAATAATCCGATTAAGGCACATAATAAAATAGTCAAGCTGTAGGCGGGCATAATACGTTGAATACGTTTACGGAAAAAAATCCGGGTATTAGGCGTACGTAAGAAGCTAAACATAACAAGAAATCCACTAATAATAAAGAAACCTTTCACTCGAAATCCTCCGCTAACAAACCAAAAAGGATCTGTCTCTGTCAGTGTGCTGAAATGGTTGAACATGACAGAATACGCAAGAAAGAAGCGAATAAAATCAAAATTATTCGCTTCTTTTACTTGATTTATTAATCTGGAGTTGAGTAAAACTTTCTCTGATTGATTCATTGTTCTATTTGACTACAATGATTTTTGTTACGACGCTCTCTGAGGCTTCCTCCGTGGAAGCTAGTACAAGATATACGCCTGTCGCTACACGTGATCCGTTTGCGTTCCGGCAATTCCAGATAGCTTGCCCCCCCAAGGATTTAGTTTGATAAATAATATTTCCGTTTAAATCCGTGATTTTTACATTCGAATTATCCATTAATCCTACAATCGTTACTTTATCCATATGTTCGGGACGTACCGGATTAGGATATGCGTAGATCTCCGAGTAATCAGATTTACCTTCCGAAGCTTCTCCTTGATAGGAATTTAGTCCTTTATCGGTACCGATAAAAACTTCACCGGTCTTATCGTTTATCTCTATATCGTATATGTTATCGGAAAGGAGCGGGCTATTGGTCGTATTAAATTGATAAACGATTGTCTCATTATCATTATCTAGAACATAGACGCCATTTCCTTTGGTTCCAATCCATTTTCGATTACCTGCGTCTACTTTTAGGGTCGTGACGACAACGTTATCTAAGAAATAAGCGAGATTGCCAGTTTCCTCATTGGTATATTTTACCCTTGTACAACGTGTAGCGGCTTTATCCTCAGCGGAAGAGATCCTAGGTTTAGTGAAGTATACGGCTCCCCGATTCGTACCAACCCAGATATATCCATCCTTATCCTCGGCTACGCATGTATAATTACTAGGAGTCAATTCTTTTCCGTCGGTATCAATAAGTGTAGTAAACTCATACGAGGAAACTTCGTCTAAAGACTCGCTATTCGGTATCATTACAAGTTTAGGGGTGTTACGAGGCACATAAATCCATTTGTCGTTAGTGGAGGTTATAAGTATATCGTTTATTGTATAAACTCCTCTAAGTTGCTCGATATCCAAACGATGCCATGCTCCTGCTTTGTCAAGAACAAGTACCGCATGGTTAACCTCTGAGCTTGTCATCCACAAATTTCCATTTTTATCAAAGGCCAGTCCATCTATATAACAATAACCGGACCCATAGCCTCCTGCGGTTTCTTTAAAGGCATTCTTTTCATTGTATGACTGGACGGGAGTTCCATTCTTATATTGGATAACGCCATCACCCATGGAAGAGGCGTATACGATCTCATCATTAGAATCATCGGTCGTTACGGCTATACTTGTATAGTCTCGTGGATTTCTTGGTAAATTGAGTTTCTTTTGGGCTTCTTTAGGATCGATAAAAGACCATTTATCATAATCGTATGTAAGAATATAACCTCCTTTGTCGAAGCGCTTACCATTTAGGAGGTCTTTACCTCCTATGATCATATATACTTTATCATTTTTACAAACAATATCGAATGCGCTATTGCTGTAAGGTCCGTCTAAAATGATAGGTTCATTAAGAGCCTCAAAACTATTTGATCCTTTCCGTTGGATAGAACGTAGCCCTTTGCTTCCTTCCGCTATCCAATATTTGTCTGTTTGATAGGTACTGATATCATTGATACTTAAGTTTATTTGGTCAAACTTTTGCGTATCGGATACGATGAAAACCCTTGAGTTATCTATACATGCTAATTTTTCGCCTATTACTTTCATGTATTTTAGGGTTGAGCTATTTATTATTCGGGAAAGCTCTCCATTGTTTTCATAGAAGATACCTTGCTGACTGACCAAGTAGAACAAAGTATTCTTGAATGAAGCGATAGCTGAGATCGTATGACTATCGGAAAGGTTTGATAATCCATAGGGCTTCCAGTTTGCCTTATCCAGTAGGTTCTCTTTTAATGAGGCGTATATAATCCCCGAAGATACTTCTGCCTTATTGGTTGTAGAGGCATATATATTGCCATTCTGTATGGCACACGATGTTATATTTAAGGAAAGCTTGTAGGTATCTTTTATTTCCTTTTTGGCCATATTGACCACGACGATACCAAATGCTGTCGATAAATAGGCATATTCATCATGTACCAATACTGAATTGATTTGTTTGTCTCTTATGGACGTACTGGTCGACAGATAAGGTAGATTTGTCGTCACTCCTCCCTCAAGTATATCTATATTTGAATTATCATAGATAATAAGGAGTGATTTTGTTTGTTTATTATAGCGGATCAAAGAAATCGTATTATCATTTAATCCGTTTCCTTTATAATATTGCTTAATACTATTATCATCTTTTCCATACGTATAAAGAGATCCTTCCGCTACCACAAATACTTGGTCGTTCGATTCCTCTACGCTGTTTGTGTTATTGTAAGAAAGATACGTTTTCCATCCGGTTGTATTAAAATTAGCGGCTAATACAGTGAATGAAAAAAATGAAAATAGAATGATAGTAAGTATATGTCTCATATTAACAATTGTAATCAGATAAAAATGATGTTAACTTCATGACGGCTTTCGCACGATGGCTGATCTGGTTTTTTGTATCGTTACCCATCTCGGCGAAAGTTTGTGTATAGGTATCAGGCATGAATATAGGATCGTATCCAAATCCGCTATCTCCGCGTTTTTCGGTAGTGATAGAGCCATTCACGATACCGTCGAAGGTATATTCTTTTCCGTCAAGGACTAGAGCTATGACCGTGCGGAAACGTGCTTTTCTGTTTTCTTTATGATTCATTTCGGACAACAGCTTGTTCATATTAGCTTCCGAGTCGTGCTCTGTTCCTGCGTAACGAGCCGAATAGACTCCCGGAGCATTATTCAATACCTCGACTTCTAATCCCGTGTCGTCAGCGAAACAATCATATCCGAATTTCTCCTTGATATAGCGGGCTTTTAGCAAAGCATTTCCCTCTAAGGTATCTGCCGTCTCGGGGATATCGTCATGGCAATCGATATCGGATAAACTTATGATTTCCGCGTATCCGGCGGTTATCTTGCGGACCTCGTCCAGTTTGTGTTGATTATTTGTCGCGAATACAAGTTTCATATTTCGTAATCTATTAAATAAGAAAGCATTTCTATACGGTAGATATATAACGTATGGAAATGCTTTAAATTGTTTGTATATTCTTTTTTAAGTCTTTATCTGATCGAACCCCTCACCATATACCCCTCGGACGATACTTTGGGAGATGAACGCTTGGTGGTCTATCCGCTTCACGATCCGGAAGATGGAGACGGATTCGGATTTCTTGGCGAGTAGTACGACTACTTTGACGGGTTTGCGGGAATAACCGCCCTCACCGTCTAGTATCGTGCAGCCACGGCCTAACTCATGGATGATACGATCTGCTATCTCGTCGTACTTCTGGGAGAAGATGAGGAATTGTACGGATTGGCGGTTACCGTTCAATACCATGTCGAGAACGTAATTGCTTATGACCATCTCCACGAAACCGAAAACGATCTTGTCCACGTTATGGAACAGGAAGAAAGAGGAACTGATGATGAAGAAATCGCAAAACAGAAGGATACGTCCGATCGATATATTCTTATATTTATTGATTACCGCACCGATAATATCCGTACCTCCGGTACTACCGTTCGCCGAGAATACCAATCCTAGTCCGGCACCACACATGAACGCTCCGATTATGATAGCCATAAACGGCTGGTCGTGCAGTATAGGTTGTCCTTTCAGCAGCCACTCGAAGAGAGAGAGAGAAGCCGAGAGTGAGAAAACTCCGAAAATAGTTTTTATCAAGAATTTTAGACCAAGGATCTTTAAGGCTACCACCAACAAGGCTACGTTGATGACAAAATAAGATACGGATACCGGGATCAATCCATTGGAGGCAAAGAAGATCAACGCACAGATACCACTTACCCCACCTGTCACGATCTCGTTGGAAAGGATAAAGGCGTTGAATCCGAATCCGTATAATAAAGTTCCGAACAGGATCATTAGATAATCCTGTACGGAAAAATAGATTTTTGTGAGTTTTAAGTTCATCCCACTACGATATTAACGATTTTGCCGGGAACGACAATTACCTTCTTAACGGTCTTGCCTTCCATCCACTTCGCTGAGTTCTCATGATTCAAAGCCGCTTTCTCGGCGTCCTCCTTAGAAATATCCGCCGGTAGCTCTAGGTTGTAGCGAGCTTTACCATTGAATGAGATCGCGTAAACAACGGATTTCTCCTTGAGATATTCTTCGTTGTGTTTCGGCCACCGGGCATCGCAGATGGTCGTATCATGTCCTAATTGATGCCATAGCTCTTCCGCTATATGAGGAGCGAACGGAGCCAATAAAGTGATCAGCGGCTCCAAGATGGCGCGCTTGCTGCATTTTAAGCTCGTTAACTCGTTCACGCAAATCATGAAGGCGCTAATGGACGTGTTGTATGAGAAATGCTCGATGTCGAACGTTACTTTCTTGATCAGCTTATGCAAGGATTTCAATTCGTCGGCCGTAGGCTCGGCATCGGTAACTTGAAGGGTATCCGTATTGCCGAAGAACAAACCCCAAAGCTTCTTTAAGAAACGGTGTACGCCATCGATACCGTTCGTATCCCAAGGCTTGGATTGCTCCAACGGGCCTAGGAACATCTCGTACAAACGTAGGGTATCGGCACCATATTTCTCAACGATCATATCCGGGTTCACTACGTTGAACATGGATTTGGACATCTTCTCGACCGCCCATCCGCAGATATATTTACCATCTTCCAATACGAACTCCGCGTCGTTGTATTCCGGACGCCAGTTCTTGAAAGCCTCTATATCCAACAGATCGTTAGATACGATATTTACGTCTACATGGATAGGGGTGACCTCGTATTGGTCTTTCAAGTTCAAGGAAACGAATTTATTGGTTCCGTTGATGCGGTACACGAAGTTCGAGCGTCCTTGGATCATACCTTGGTTGATCAATTTCTTGAACGGCTCTTCCTCGCAAACGATACCCAAGTCGAATAAGAACTTATTCCAGAAACGGCTGTAGATCAAGTGGCCGGTAGCGTGTTCCGTACCACCGATATATAAATCCACGTTTCTCCAATATTCATCCACGTCTTTAGCGACCAAGGCTTTATCATTATGCGGGTCCATATAGCGCAAATAATAAGCGGAAGAACCGGCGAAGCCCGGCATCGTACAAAGCTCCAGCGGGAAGATCGTCTGGTTATCGATCTTTGATACCTCGGTGACTTTTTGGTTTACCGTGTCCCAAGCCCATTTAACGGCGTGTCCTAATGGAGGCTCGCCCGTCTCGGTAGGCAAGAATTTATCTACTTCCGGCAGTAACAGGGGCAGACATTCTTCCGGCAACATCTGAGGCATGCTATCGGCGTCGTAATATACCGGGAACGGTTCGCCCCAATAACGCTGGCGGCTGAAAATAGCGTCGCGCAAGCGGTAGTTTATCTTCACACGTCCCAAATCGTGATCTTTTACGTATTTCTTGGTAGCGGCTATCGCTTCCTTGATCGTCAGTCCGTTCAAGGAAAGATCGCAATAAGGAGTAACGCCGGTTCTCGGAGAATTGCATACGATACCTTCCTTGGCATCGAAACTTTCCTTGCTTACGTCGCAACCTTCCACCAACGGACGGATTTCCAGTCCGAAATGCTTCGCGAAAGCGTAGTCGCGACTATCGTGCGCCGGAACCGCCATGATCGCTCCCGTACCGTAGCCGGCCAATACATAGTCGCTGATCCAGATGGGAACCGCCTCGCCCGTAAACGGGTTAATAGCGTAGGAACCACTGAATACACCGGTTACCTGGCGGTCGGCGATGCGCTCGCGCTCGGTACGTTTCTTGGTGCGATCTAGGTAAGCGTCTACTTCCGCTTTTTGGTCTGCCGTAGTTAATTGTTGAACCAATTCGCTTTCCGGAGCTAATACCATGAAGGTAACACCAAACATCGTATCGGCACGGGTCGTAAAGATCGTGAATTCCTTGTCGCTGTCTTTTACCTTGAAGCGAACCTCGGCACCTTCGCTGCGTCCGATCCAGTTCTTTTGGGTCTCTTTCAAGGAATCCGTCCAGTCGATCGTATCCAATCCGTCCAACAGGCGTTGCGCGTAAGCGGATACACGTAAGCACCATTGGCGCATGATCTTTTGTTCCACCGGATAGCCTCCACGCTCGGAAACACCGTTCACGACCTCATCATTCGCTAATACGGTACCCAAGGCGGCACACCAGTTTACCATGGTCTCGCCACGATAAGCGATCCGGTAGTTGAGTAATATCTCTTGTTTTTCTTTATCGCTCTTGGCTTTCCATTCCTCGGCGGTGAAACTAAGTTCCTCTCCGCAAGCTACGTTCAGACCTTCCGTACCACTGGTCTCGAAAGCCTGTATCAACTCGCTGATCGGGCGGGCTTGCTTCTCGTCGTTGCAGTAGTAGCTGTTGAACATCCGGATGAAGGCCCATTGCGTCCATTTGTAATATTCGGGATCGCAGGTACGGATCTCACGGCTCCAATCGTAGCAGAAACCGATCTTTTCCAATTGCTCCCGATAACGGGCTATATTATTTTTTGTCGTGATCTCCGGATGTTGGCCGGTCTGGATGGCGTATTGCTCGGCGGGCAATCCGTAAGCGTCGTAACCCATCGGGTGCAATACGTTAAAACCTTGCAAACGTTTGAAACGCGAATAAATATCAGAAGCTATATAACCGAGCGGGTGGCCAACGTGCAATCCCGCACCGGAAGGATAGGGGAACATGTCCAATACATAGTATTTAGGCTTATTCGTGTCTTTTTCGACTTTATAAACCTTTTCGGCAATCCAGTAGTCGTGCCACTTCTTCTCAATCTCTCTGAAATTGTACTCCATGATCGTTTATCGTTTTTGTATCGTTTTCTATTTAAGGCCACAAAGTTAGTGAATTTATTTATTTTATATGAGTTATTTACATGAACTGTTTATTTCACGTAACCAATCCGGGGGCGAGATTGATTCTCGGTTCTTTTCGCTTGTAACTCAGCGAGTGACAGATTGATTAGCTCAAGTTGCGTACGGGTATCTTCGTTGATGTCGTTGTAATCGGCAAATGCTTCTTCGATATACGCTTTGAGTTCCTTTACTTCTTGTTGGAGTTCAAGCAAAGGGGAGGAAGAACTTATTATTTGTCGTATGCCGACGAAAGCACGCATGATAGAGATATTGACTTTAATGGCTGTATCGGATCTGAGTACAGAAGAAAGCATTGCTATACCTTGCTCCGTGAAAGCGAATGGAGCATATTGGTTACCTCCTTTCTTTGAGATGCCAATTTGGCATACCATATTGTTTTTCAAGTTGTTAAATTCTTGAATTGTTAATGTGAACATAAAATCATCAGGAAAGCGTTCTATGTTTCGTCTGACCGCACGTTTCAGTTGGGCGGTTTCTGTTCCATACATTTCCGCCAGATCAAAATCCAGCATGACTTTTTGCCCTCTGATCTCATAAATCTTGTTTTGTATCGCTTGTAATTCCATAGTATAAGAACTTATTAGTTTACTTTATTTGATATAACCAATTTTAGGTCTTTTAGCATTGTTCTTTTTCTTTGTAGCCAGTTCGGAAAGAGCTATGTAAATATTATCCAAAGACTTTTGGGTGTCTTCACTGAGATCATTGATAGCGCAAAGGGTTTCCTCATTAGCCATTTCAAGAGATTTGATACGTTCTTGTAGTTCTTTAATTTCGATGGAACTAGTGATAGTTTGTAAGGTATAATTCCGGATAGCGACAAAGGCTCTCATAATGTTTCTGTTGATTTCGATCGCAATGTCTGAGTTCAGCACACTACTTAGCATTGCGACTCCTAGTTCCGTGAAAGCGAATGGCATATATTTAAAGTTATTACCTCTACCTTTATTCAAGGTCACAAATTGTGATCTTGAAAGTTCCTCCTTGGTCAATTCAAACATAAAATCATTTCCCTCGAATCGTTTAGGATTACGCCTGACTGCCTGTTTAAGTACCCTTGTCTCTATTCCATACATTTCCGCCAGATCAAAATCCAGCATGACTTTTTGCCCTCTGATCTCGTGAATCTTGTTTTGTATCGTTTGTAATTCCATAGTAAAGATTTTAGTTTAATATTATGTTCGCAAAGGTTTGTAAAATAATTGAGATAAGCAATAAGCTAGTTGGATATTAATGATTGGTTGCATTTGTAAGTTGTACAATGAGTTATTGCTGATCCGGCTTATTGTCTATTTTTTATGTGTTCTTATTTTCCTTATAAGATTTCCGGGAAAAACACGTACGTGATTTATGAAAAACACGTACGACTTTTCGGAAAAACATGTACGTGTTTTCCGGAAAACATGATGATGTTTTTATATCACTGATATTCATGTATATATAACTTGATACCTTTGCATGGACTTATTGTGTGTTTTTTCTTCTTGTATTTGTTATTTTGTTGTTCTATCGTTTGTTTATGAATTAAAAATATTTAATTTTGCTTATCTATAATAAAGGATGAAGTCATTTATATATATACTATTAACTTCCTTGACTTTCCTTGTGGTAGGATGCCAAAATGAATCTGAGGAAATCCGTTTGATCAATCAGGCGGAACGCCTGTTTGATGCCTATCCGGATAGCGTAATCACTACATTGGATTCCATTCCGCTCCCGGAAGAGATGAGTCCCCGTCTGATAGCCCGTTGGTGTATGTTGTACGCACGTGCCGCCGATAAAATAGAGGACGAAATGCCTTATACGAACCAGCTTGAGATCGCCTTGAAATACTATCAAAAGAAAAAGATGCGGGAAGAGGAGGCTGAGATCGGCCTTTATCTGGGGCGTTCGTATGTGGAGGATAAGGAGTACGAGAAGGCAATGAGGGCTTACTCCGATGCGCTGGAGGTAGCGTTGGCGATTAAGAACTATAATCGTGCCGGGTATATTTGTAGTTATATGGGGGATTTGTATGAACTGGATGATCGTTATGTGTTAGCTGCAAAAAAATATAAGGAGAGCGGACGGTATTTTCGATTGGCCGGTAATATGAAAAGCTATGTGCGTTCGTTTGTGAATGAGGGAAGGAGTTATATGGATGTTGATTCTAATTATTTAGCTTTAACTATATTGAAGCGAGCAGAAGTGATAATAGATTCCTTGAGAGTAGATGAGGTTAGAAATTATGTATACAATGGTCTAGGTAATATATTTAATGTTTTGGAAAAATATGATTTAGCTGAAAAATATTTATTGAAGAGCATAAAAGAGGATTCGAGTGATACTGCTTCGGATTATTTGACCTTATCAGATCTTGAGCAAAAGCGTGGAAATTTAGAACAAGCGGAAAATTATCTTCAAAAGGCTAATAGTGTATCCATAGATAATGATTTTGTACCGGCTACTATTGCTTATCATTATTATAAAATAAATAAAGAAAGAGATGATTATAAAAGAGCTTTGTCTTTTTATGAAGAATATGTAGCAGCAGAGGATTCCCTTATGAATATAAGTAAATCTGTCGATATATATGATACAGAACAAAAATATGAACATTTGAAATTGCATAATGAAAATATAAGATTACTATTAAAGGGGCAAAGGAATTATACTTTTATATTGATATTGTTATTTTTATGTGCTTTACTCATTATTGTCTATTTAGCTACGATAAGAAGAAAGAATCGTTCACTTTTAAAACAACAAGAAAAAATTAATACTTTGAATCAAAGCATATATCAATTATATGCAGAACTTCGGAGAAAGAGTGATGAACTAATCCAATTGCAAAATACTCAGTATTCTTCGGTGAAAATGCAAGTGGAATATGAAAATGTACAGAAAGAGGTAGATAGCTTGAGATCTCGATTATTCGAATTAAGAGAATCTAAAATTCTCAATAGTAATTTAGCTAAAAAAATAAAGAAAATATCTCAAACTGTGCAGCCTAATCATTCTGAAGCACCCGTTTCCGAAAAAATGTGGATTGATATTGAAGTTTTGATGATGGAAGTTTACCCTAGTGTTATAAAGGTACTGAAGGATGCAGGCTTGTCACCATCGGAGATGCATCTTTGTTTCCTTACATTATTTAAACTTGATTCAACAGCTATATCTATCCTTTTAAATATTATTCCTACTTCCGTCGATCGTACACGTTTGCGAGTACGAAAGAAATTAAATTGGGAAGGTAAACAAGGATTGTATGAATCTCTTGTTAATATTTAGTATGTAATAAACCTTCATTTAAGGGGCTCTACGATTGTTTGTCTATGTATTTGTTTTTATAGTATTTGATTGTCAAGTGTTTACGTTTTTTTCTTTGTCTATGTGGATTACATAATTTAACCCCTTTAGATCATATATAATCTCTAGATTTGCAACCGAAACATAACAAAAAAAGAGAGATTATGAAAAATGTAAAATGGCTACTAACAGTGTTGTTTATTTTTTCAATTTGTATTCCATCTTTTGCAGGTCATGTGCCTTTACATGGTCATCTTAAGAAAAAACAGCGATCTGTAAATTTGGATGTACCTATAAAAGCAGACATAGATGAAACTTCAAAAGTTTTGTCTTTGGAGTTTTTAGAATATATAGGAGAGGTACGAGTATCTGTTGTGGATGCGAATGGAAATATCGTTTATGAGGAGATAGTGGATACACAAGATGTTTCTTCTAGTATTATCTCATTAGATGAATGTACTTCTGGATCTTATGGACTTTATATATCAGATTCAGAAAACTACGCAGAAGGTTTTTTTAATTTATAAATAATTCAAATTTTAGAAGTATGGACAAAAAGACAGTGCTTTTAGCATCTGCATGTACTTTATTGATGATATCATGTAGTAATGATGCGGAATTGATTAATGTTGCTGAAACGACAGGATTACAAACAAAGGCTTTTGTTGGTGAAGCAGATTTCCAAATTGTAGATTATGCGGGAGATAAATGTATTCAGTTCAAGAATGATTCCGTCTTTAATGCGATGCTTTGGGAGATGAATGATATGTCAGAAGAAGAGAGAAATAATATTTTCTCGGGGGCAGGTTTCGTAAGTCAATGGCAACTTATGCAAGAAGCAGATCAAGAACAGGAGCTTATTGTAGACAATTATGAGAAAGATCTTAGCCAACCTTGGCCTGCTCATCAAATCAAAGAATTCAAACAAAAATATGATGATGTTTTCATGTTTGAACCTTATGATTCTACAGATTTTATTGCGCATTATAAATTAAAAGGTTCTACATATAGTTCTTTTGTGAATAGAAGGGGGGTGTTTTTGATAGGAGATAGTGTAGCACATGCTCCTGTATATAAGGCTTTAGAGGAATATTTCGGATCAGGGATATCATTGTATGGTAATAATGAAGCTACAAATGAAAAGAATGATATAAACCTAGCTGAAAGTAAATATCAAATACCAGGTGGTGATTATGTAAAGGTTCGAGCTATTCCAAGATTTATAGAGTTACAAACTATTGAAAATAAAAATTATTTGTCATTGGGCTTTGATTATCTTAGTCAAAAAAAGAAAGTTTTATGGAAAAAACACCGTACAATGATTATACTACGTCTTACAGCTTCAGGGTCAGGAAGTGGTTTTGAAGTATATAATGTTTCAATTAAAAATTATCAGAATAAAAATGGGGTAACAATTCTTTTACATACAGATGTATATAATAAACTTTTAGCTAAGGATCAAGGAGGTATGTTAGGGCATGTTGGTGAAAATCCAAGAAACTCAGTTACAATCGTAACTCCTCCTCGATTTGAGTTTTCTGGACGAATGGAAATTTGGTCAGATGAAATGCCTGAAAGTAATAAAGGGACTGCAAAAATAAGTTTAAAAGAAGACTGGTGATAATTTATGAAAAAAATTTTATTTTTACTGTTATTGGTTTCTACTTCTACTTTCGCCCAAATTGAGCATGGCTTATTAGTAGGTGCCGGTGTTGGATTTCCTTTACAAGATAGTTGGAAACGAACTACTTGGGGTGATGAATCAAATTGGTCTTATCGGCACGATTATAAGTTAAATAGTATGATCGGTTATCGCTTTCGATTCCTTCCGGAACAGAAATTCTTTTATGATTTGGATATTACGATGGGATTTCAGAAGATGGAAACGACGAAGTATTTTCCTTATTATGAAAGTATAGAGGATGGTATATATGTTTCTAAGAAAGCTGATGTTTTCGATGAGTTTGTGATGCCTATCTCCGTAGCCGCTAGTTGGAATTGGCGTTTTACCAAGAAATTCCATTTAGGTGTCGGTATCGCTCCTACGCTTTATGTACAGCCACAAGCCGTGTTTGACCTGTCCGTGATGGCGAAGGTGGGATATCGTTTAAGCAAGCATTGTGAGTTCGGCCTTTCTTATCAGTATGGCTGTTTCAATACCTTGAAGCATTTCAATAACGGACCGGCTAATGGCCGTCGTGGACATCTTTCGGATTTGATGCTCTCTGTATATGTTCCTTTTGTTTTGAAATGATAGAATAATAAAGTATAGAAACACATAATGTTTTATTTGGAACCAAAACAAAGATGAATAACTGCCTATAAGAAAAGAGTACGTGAAAAGAGCCATGTGTAGAGAGATAATTCTATGCATGGCTTTTGCTTGTATAATGTATATAGATTCTCAAGAATTATTGAGGCATTTTTTGTTTGCGATATTGTCTCTCTCGTGATTAAGAACTATCTTTGACAAACTATCCAATAGTGGATGCCGAATCAAAATCAATTGACTATGAAAACAAAAAAATTGAAATTCTTCGTAAATTTGTGGTTCTTTAAGCATATCTTATAGTAAGGATCGAATATGAAAATGAGTGAAAAGGAGGTTGATACATCAAATGAACTACGGGTCTTGTCCCTGTTCTCTGGATGTGGGGGCATGGATTTAGGATTCGAGGGGGATTTTATATGTCATCGTAAGTCTATATCTCCTCAAAGTACCTGGGTTCAAGAGGTTATCGATGAACACTGGGTTCGTTTACAGAAGAATCGTTTTCGAACGGTCTTTGCGAATGATATATTGAAAGAGGCACAAACCGCTTGGCTTCAATATATGGATCGATTCGGATATGATAAAAACGTTTATAATACAAAGAGTATCGTAGACTTGGTGAAAGAGCATCGAGCGGGGAAAAAAGTTTTCCCTAAAAATATAGATGTCGTCACGGGAGGTTTTCCTTGCCAGGATTTCAGTGTCTCTGGTAAACGTCTGGGATTTGAGTCGAATAAGGATCATACCGGGAAATTGCGTGAGGACGATGAGGCCTCGGAAGAGACGAGGGGTAAACTTTACTATTGGATGAAGCAGGTGATCGATATTACGAGACCCAAGATATTTATCGCGGAGAACGTGAAGGGACTGGTGAATCTGGGAGACGTGAAAAGTATTATTCAGAGAGACTTCGCCCATGCGGCTGGGGATGGATATATTGTTTTAGATCCTCAAGTTTTACATGCGGGCAATTATGGGGTTCCGGAGTCTAGAGAGCGTGTGATTTTTATCGGGATACGTAAGTCCGCGTTAAAGGTTAAGGCTTTAAGAGCGCTTCAAGAGGAGAAGATACCCAAAGCTTACGATCCTTATCCGAGTCCGACACATGCTTGCACCGTGGAAGATAAGAAACTATTGCCACCGGTGGTTTGTCGGGATGTATTTGTAGGATTGGAGGAACCGGATAGGACAGAAGATCCATCCCAGCGGTATTATTCACAGGCGAAATATATGGGAGCTCATTGTCAAGGTCAAAAGGAGATCGCGCTGGATAATATTGGCCCGACGATTCGTTCCGAGCATCATGGAAATATAGAATACCGTCGTTTATCCCGGGAGCATGGGGGCGTTATTACGGAAGAATTAGACGCCGGTTTACAAGAACGTCGCTTAACTCCTCGAGAATGTGCTTTGATACAGACGTTTCCGCCGGATTATACGTTTGTCTCCCATAAAAAGAACAGTACACGTTTTGAGTTAAGTGCCTCAGGCGCTTATAAGGTGATCGGTAACGCGGTTCCTCCAGTATTAGCGTATCATATAGCGAATCGCATACAGACTTTATGGCCGTTGTATTTTAAAAAGAGATAATATGGAAGAGGAGAATATTATTACTGTGCGTAATAGAAATCTTCAAAAAGCGGATGAGGCTTTTGCGGATTTTATGTTTATGCTGGAATCATACTTGAATGAAAAAGCAGCTGCTATTCCGGGTACGTATTGCGATTGTAAGAGTAAGGAACTGGAAAATGTAGTAGTGAACGTGATGAAAGAACTTTGCGGTAGAACTCCTTTCCGTGTGGAGGAGATACGCTTGGTTTCCGCCCAATATTTTCCAGATATTATCGCGGAGAAATATTATGGGGTTGAGGTAAAATCTACAAAAGAGAACCATTGGACATCTACGGGAAGTAGCATCGTGGAGTCTACACGTGATAAGAATGTAGAAAATATCTATATGCTCTTCGGCAAACTGGGAGGTAAGACGGCGGAGTTTAAGTGCCGTCCTTATGAGGATTGTCTCTCCGATATAGCTGTTACCCATTCTCCCCGTTATTTGATTAATATGGAATTAACGAAAGAGCAGACTATTTTTAGTAAGATGGGAGTTGCTTATGATCAATTAAGGAATGCTCCGGATTCTATAGAGATCGTTCGAAAATATTATAGGGAAAAAGCCATTAAAGCCAAAAAGAAAGCTATGCCTTGGTGGTTGGGCACTTCCGCTGAGGAAAGTTTGGAGGAGCATACGGATATGAATATAAGCCTGTGGGTGGATAATGGAGAATATGCGGATCCGGAAAGGAATAAGAGACTAAAAGCGGAGATATTTATTTTATTCCCGGAAGTAGTGAGTGGGAATTATGAGAATGCTGCCTTATGGTTATGTACGCGCCGGTCTGTTGTTAATTTTCATATGCGGGACACTTTTTCCGCAGGGGGCCAACAATTGAAACTGAATGATGAACTTCTGCCTTTTCCTTTACCGCATGTGGTTGGTGAGTTGTTAGAATCTGCGACTTTAATAAAGAACTATCTTCTTAATAGTGATGATTTAGACTTAGATATATCGGAATTCCGTCCAGAACTTATGTTGCCTAACCGATATGAGGTCTGGCTTAATGATATTTGGAAACGTATTCATCAACTAAAACCTTATAAAAGGAAAGAGACTATCGAAGAATTGGGCGGTATTTCATTGGCCGAATGGATCGATAGGAAATATACTTTGTCTGTAAAATAAAATATATCTTCTTCTCGATCGTCTCCCTAAGATCATAGATCGTATCAAGAAGCATACCTATCCCGGAAAAATACGCTGTTTTATATCTCCACAAACGGCTTAACGACTTGTATATGGAATTAGTAGGGGATTGAGACGGTTGATTTAGAACTAATAGCGAATCAGAAGGGTTATACAAATACGTAACATTAAAGTTTAAAGCTATGAAGTTTTTTATTGACACGGCGAATCTGGACCAGATCCGGGAAGCGAATGAATTGGGAGTATTGGATGGCGTGACGACTAATCCGTCCTTAATGGCGAAAGAGGGAATCCGGGGGGTGGAAAATCAACGGAAACACTATTTGGAAATTTGCGAGATCGTGGGCGGGGATGTAAGCGCCGAGGTAATCGCTACCGACTTAGAGGGCATGATAAAAGAAGGGGAGGAGTTGGCAGCTTTACATCCTAATATAGTCGTTAAAGTACCTTGTATCGAAGCGGGGATTAAAGCGATAAAATATTTCACCAGAAAAGGCATCCGTACGAATTGTACGCTGGTTTTCTCTGTCGGTCAGGCGTTATTGGCGGCTAAGGCCGGGGCTACGTATGTATCGCCCTTTGTCGGGCGTTTGGATGATATTGCCAGCGACGGGATAGAGCTGGTACGTAAGATCGTGGAAATGTATGATTATTATGATTATGATACCCAAGTTTTAGCGGCTTCTATCCGTAGCACCCAGCATATCATCCAATGCGTGGAGGCCGGGGCGGATGTGGCTACTTGTCCTTTGTCCGCCATTAAAGGCTTATTGAAACACCCGTTAACGGATAGTGGGCTAGCTACTTTTCTAGCGGATTATAAGAAAGTAAACGGATAGAAAAAAAATAGTACCTTTGTGCGGATTAATTCGTAAACGCATTTAAAAGATTACTATCGTGGCAAAAGTTGTGGAAACCCCTTTGATGAAGCAGTATTTCGATATAAAAGCGAAACATCCGGACGCTATCCTTTTATTCCGGGTTGGAGACTTTTACGAGATGTATGGCGAGGACGCCGTGATTGGCGCGGAAATACTGGGTATCGTACAGACCAAACGTGCGAATGGCGTAGGGCAGCATGTTGAGATGGCGGGATTTCCACATCATGCCTTGGATTCTTATCTGCCGAAGTTGGTGCGGGCCGGAAAGCGTGTGGCTATTTGCGACCAGCTGGAAGACCCTAAGTTGACGAAGAAACTGGTGAAGCGGGGTATTACGGAATTGGTGACTCCCGGTGTTTCCATCAATGATAATATACTGAATCATAAAGAGAATAATTTCTTGGCCTCTATCCATTTCGCCAAGGAGGTATGTGGTATTTCTTTCTTGGATATCTCTACCGGCGAGTTCATGACAGCGGAGGGTTCCATCGATTATATCGACAAATTACTCAATAATTTTTCCCCGAAGGAAGTGTTGATCGAACGGGGAAACAAGAAGCGTTTCGAGGAGGCTTTCGGTCCTCGTTTCTTTATCTTTGAGCTGGATGACTGGATCTTTACGACCTCGGCCGCCGAGGATCGCCTGTTGAAGCATTTCGAGACGAAGAACTTGAAGGGTTTTGGCGTACAACACTTGAAATTAGGTATTATCGCTTCCGGGGCGATTCTGTATTATCTGGACCAGACCCAGCATACGCATATTTCCCATATCACCGCTTTATCCCGTATCGAGGAGGATCGATACGTCCGCTTGGATAAGTTTACGGTACGCAGCTTGGAACTGGTGGGTACGATGAACGATGAGGGAACAAGCTTGTTGGACGTGATCGATAAGACGATCTCGCCGATGGGCTCTCGTATGCTTCGCCGGTGGATACTATTCCCGCTAAAGGATGTAAAACCGATCCAAGAACGCCAAGAGGTCGTGGATTATTTCTTCCGTGAACCGGAGACAAAGGAGTTGCTGGATACGCAGTTGGAGCAGATCGGCGATTTGGAACGTATTATCTCCAAGGTGGCTGTCGGCCGTGTATCTCCTCGTGAGGTGGTTCAGCTAAAGGTCGCGCTTCGTGCGATCGAGCCGATCAAGGAGGCATGTATGGCGAGCGGGGAACCCAGCTTATGCCGGATCGGGGAGCAATTAAACGCTTGCGCCTTGATCCGCGACCGGATTGAGAAAGAGATTAATAACGATCCCCCTTCGTTGGTCAATAAGGGAGGAATTATAGCGAAGGGTGTCAACGAGGAATTGGATGACTTGCGTGCCATCGCTTATTCCGGCAAGGATTATTTGTTGAAGGTACAGCAGCGCGAGATCGAATTGACGGGTATCCCAAGCTTGAAGATCGCTTTCAACAACGTCTTCGGCTATTATATAGAGGTACGTAATACCCATAAGGATAAAGTCCCGGCGAATTGGATCCGTAAACAGACCTTGGTGAACGCCGAGCGCTATATTACCGAGGAGTTGAAGGAATACGAGGAGAAGATATTAGGGGCGGAAGAAAAGATCCTTGCTCTGGAGACCCGCCTTTTCAATGAGCTGGTATTGGCCTTGACGGAGTATATTCCGCCTATCCAGATGAACGCGAACTTGATCGGGCGTATCGATTGCCTTTTATCTTTCGCCAAGGCCGCGGAGGCGAATAAGTATATCCGTCCGGTCGTGAGTGATTCCGACAAGATCGACATAAAGGGAGGTCGCCACCCGGTAATCGAGAAACAACTGCCCTTGGGAGAACCTTATATCGCCAATGATGTCTATCTGGATGACGAGAAACAACAGATCATCATTATCACGGGTCCGAATATGGCCGGTAAGTCTGCCTTATTGCGTCAGACAGCCTTGATTACGCTCATGGCGCAAATCGGTTGCTTTGTTCCGGCCGAGAGCGCCCATATCGGTATCGTGGATAAGATATTTACCCGTGTAGGCGCCTCGGATAATATCTCGGTGGGTGAGTCTACTTTTATGGTCGAGATGAATGAGGCTTCCGATATATTAAATAATATGACTTCCCGGAGCTTGGTGCTTTTCGACGAGTTAGGGCGGGGTACCAGTACCTACGATGGCATATCAATCGCTTGGGCGATCGTGGAATATATTCATGAGCACCCGAATGCGAAGGCGAAAACGCTGTTCGCTACCCATTACCACGAGCTGAACGAGATGGAGCGTGCCTTTAAGCGGATCAAGAACTATAACGTATCGGTCAAGGAAGTAGGGAATAAGGTGATATTTTTGCGTAAGTTGATACCGGGAGGAAGCGAGCATAGCTTTGGTATCCACGTGGCGAAAATGGCCGGTATGCCTAAAAGCATCGTGAAGCGTTCGAATGAGATCTTGAAGCAGTTGGAGTCCGAGAATCGTCAGGAGGGTATTACGGGTAAGCCTGTAAAAGCGATCGCCTCTGCCGCCGAGGGGTATCAGCTGAGTTTCTTCCAGTTGGATGATCCGGTGTTGAGCCAAGTACGGGATGAGATCAAGAACTTGGACGTGAATAATCTTACCCCCTTGGAAGCCTTGAACAAACTGATTGAGATTAAGCGGATTATTACGGGGAAATAATCCGCTTGATCGTATTACCGATGATTGGTAATCGTTTACTTTTTAGGTCTCACCAACACTACCACCCGGTTGTCATCCTCTTCCAATGTCGCGGCCACCTCTTTTAGTTTGCCTTTCAGCTTTCCCCTTTTATAGTCCTGGCAAAGTTCGGAAGCATTGATGGTAGAGCACAATTCGCCTTTTGAATTGATGGGAGGAAATGTCACCATATAGATTTCTTTCTTATAAGAATAATCATCGTTGTATGTGATATAGTTGAAAAATTTCTTTTCTTGCGTATCGTATGCGAAGTACTTTCTCGGGAAACCTTCTCCGGTGTTAAAATCATATATATTCGTTACGCTTTCCATGAAATAATAACGATCGGAAATCAATCTTAAGACGACGAAAACGCCCGGATCCATGGTGTGGATAGGGGGTGTTCGTGCGATAAGCGGGCGCAAACTGTAATCAGGCATTAAGGTGTATACCGTATCTGAAGAGGCCTCAAATAGAATCCAATTACCCTTAAAAGGAATTATACTGTTATACGGACCTGGTCCAGCTGCTCTTGTTTCTCCTTTATCATAAAGTCTTTCAACGATATGGAATAATTGCTTCTCTTTATATGGAACCGTGATTTCTTTCGTTATACTTCCATCTTGCTTCGACACAAGCAAGAACGGTACCTCAAAATTAAACTTATCATAGCAAATCAAGTTGTCCTTGTCATAATCAAGCATTTCCACGTAAAACGAACTTTTCTCGCTTCTTTGATTCAGACTTCGTTTGAAATTTCCTTCCAAATCATAGACCCTTATCTTTTTCGCATGAAAATCATTTACGAAAATCTCTTCGTTTTCTTCATCTAACGAAACCGATCTCATAGACACGTATTCTTCTCCACCTTGTCCCTTGCGATTTATTTTGCGAATAGCTTTTCCGTTCCGGCCATATACGAAAATATTGCCATCATCGTAAAAGTTTGTCACGATTATGTATTTCTCGCCAACCGCCTGCACGCATGCCCGATTGATAAACTCATCGTTTGTTTCCAGCGGAATATACTCCATATCCATGAAGTCTTGAAGGACCAACTCTTTTTTGGTTGAATAACTATCGTTTACATCCACGGTTATAAGACCATCGGTCGATGAATGGTCGCCTCCACATCCAGCCATTACAAACAGGATGATTATCCCTGTAAAAATGAATCTTTTCATACGCGTATGATTTTTGTTTAACTTATGGTGGTGAAGATACTATAAAAAGCCGATGGTTTTCACGAAATTATCCTATTATTTGTTGATCTCACTGGTAATTTCCTGCACATCTTGGAGCGTAAAACGCCCTAACAATTGCATGACGCTGAAGCTCCCGTCGTCCATGTCGGCTATCATGATCAACTCCTGTATCAGTTCTCCTTGTTGCTTGACGTAGAAATTGGCTTTGGTCTTTCCATCTTTTACTCGCATGAGTTCTTCATGATCCTTTCCGATCAAGGCTTTGAACTCACCTCGCATTCGTTCCCTTAAATCCGCTTTTTGGGTGGTGAGTATTTGCAGGGATTCTATTTTCCCTTTCAGGTTGGCAAGGTTGAGTCCGGCGGTTTCCATGACCGGCATCATCTGAAACATCTTTTTGGAGATATATACGGAAGTAACATCGTCCATATCCGCATATTTGTCGAAAAGCTTGTTCTGGGCAAAACAGATATTCACGCAGCAGAGA
>UMAX01005026.1_pt1 | contig 20864 bp, 17 predicted proteins | sample 1963821 | NCBI WGS metagenome assembly UMAX01 (sample SAMEA4835927, study PRJEB28245) | human gut metagenome | biome: gut microbiome; material: fecal sample | place: Denmark | collected 2008 | reverse complement strand
AGCGGCCTTGTTGGTCTCGGTGACGGTACCGTCCTTCTTGGTCTCCACGGTGGTGGTGGAGCCGTCGGTGTTCTTGGTGACCTCCGTCACGGTGCCGGTGGTCTTATCGGTCGTGGTCGTGGTGGTGGAACCATCAGGGTTCTTTTCGGTGGTCGTGGTGGCGCTGCCGGAGGAAGTGCTGCCGGAAGAACCGCTGCTCTCGCTGGAAGAACCGCCATTATACGTCCACTGGGCATAAATGGTGGTGTCGGTATCGAAAACCGTATCGATGGTCACCTCAGTGCCGCCGCTGGCCGCAGTGTACCAGCCCTTAAACGAGTAGCTACCGCTGTGGGTCGGAGTGGGCAGCGAAGCCAGTTTTCCATTTTCGTCGGTATCCGCAGAGGTTTCAGATACCTCGCCGCCATTGGCATTGAAGGTGATTGTATAGGTGGTAGGTGCAGTAGCCACCGCTTCGACACCCTCGACAGTGACGATCTGGTTCGCAGCGATGTTGCTGATGGTGTACTTGCCATCGGCCTCTGCGGTCAGCGTGTCGCCATTGGCCTTGACCGCAAAGCCAGCACCCTTCTGGTAGCCGTCAGCGATGTTCACAGTAAAGCTGAAGAAGCCGTTCTCCAAGACAGGAGAAGCGGAGCCATCCGCAGCCGCCACAGTGTAACCCGCGTCAGCAGTCTCGGTGGGCAGGGTCACCGTGTACTTTTTCACATGGGGAACCGTGATGGTAAACTGGTTGCGGGTGCGGAACAGCTTGTCGTTGCAGACGGAATACCAGTTGACATCCACCTCGTTGCTATCCTCGTCGAAGGTCAGCAGCATCATCATCGCCAGATTATAGGTGTAGTCGATGCCCTGCGCGTCGCAAAGAATCGATGTAACATCCTTTCCGGCGCCATTTTTGTCTGTACGTCTTGCGAGGTCGGGGTATCCGATGTGTCCGCCCAGCGCCAGCACTACATTGGGATACTTCGCACCCAGCTGATCCCAGATAGACTTACCATCGCTCGGAGCGTTGGGAGAGTCCAAATCATCCTCAGGGTCAAGATGCGTGCCATCCCAATACATGAAAGCATGCGCCGTCAGGATCACATTTTTATCTGGATTATTTTTGATGATATTTTCGGCCCAGTCGATAGCTTCCTTAGAGGGCGCATAGCCCAGAGAGAAGATCAGGTATTCGCGGCCGCCGCATTCCACATGCCAATAGTTGCTGTCCAGTTTATCCTGACCCAGCACGTCGTGCTCATAGGAACCGCCGAACCAGGCTCGGTTGGAGCCGTACTGATCGTAGGGGAAGTAATCGTTGAACCAGCCGGAATTATCGTGATTGCCGCGCATGGGCATCCAGGCGATCCCGCTGTTATTGAGCTGGTCCATGGCGGTCTTGCAGGCATTCCACTGATCGGTATAGTTGGAGTTGACCATATCGCCCAGATGCATAACAGCCTGAATGTTATAGTTGTCCTTGTTATCTGCGATCCACTGGGTCAGCTTTTTGTAGCTCTCCTTATGGTTCTGGGAGAGGAACTGGGTATCCGGCAGGGCAACCATGGAATAATCGCCCTTGGCAAAGTCCGGGGCGAGCCAATCCACAAAATCGGCAACATTGTTTTCGTTTGCGGAAAGGTCACGGAAAATGGGGGCCTCGGGCTCCTGGAAGGACCATGCGGACAGCAGGCCGTCGCCGCTGGTGTTCACGGTTCCGGTTTTCAGAGAAGTCACATCGGCTTCGATCTGTTCATCGGTACGGACGGAGGACCAGATGCTGATGTTGGCGATCTCGCCCTTGAAATACTGGTTGTTGTAGCTGCCGTCGAGGGTCTTGCTGCCGGTGCCGCGGTAGTCACCGCCCACCTTCAGCGCCTGGGCGGGAATGACCGGGTTGAAGGTGCAGTTGTCCACCGTGGAGACCAGTGCGCCGTTGAGATAGCATTTCACGGTATCGGTGGTCTCATCGAAGGTGAAGGCCACATGAACCCATTCGTCCTTGCGCAGATCCACACCGGAAATGATGACGCTCTGGGTATCCGGGTTCTGACCTCTGCGGCCCTGCTGCCAGTACAGGCGGGGCTGGCCGTTCTCATAAACCTCGAAGTTGACATAGCCCAGGTCATAGTCGTAATAACCGGCATTCATGTAGTTGCCGCAGATGACGCCGCCGCGGCCGGTGAGATTCTGCGGCAGCTTGATGGTGGCCTCAAAGGTGCGGGGAATATCGGTCAGCCGCTCGGCAGAGCAGAGCTGATCCGTTGCACTCTGAAAAGAAACACCCTTCAAATCCAAGCCGGCATCGGCATAGTGATAGTCATATCCGGCATAGATCGTGACGTCCTTCCAGACGGTATCGGCAGCAAAATCCCACTTCTGGGTGCAGGCAGAGTCTTTGTACCAGCCGGTGAAGGTGAAGCCGGTCTTGGTCGGAGTCTGGGTCGGAGCAGTGACTGTTCCGCCCACCCGAACGGTTTGGTCGGCGATCTCTTCGGTTACCGTTCCGCCGGCAAGCCGAAAGGTCACAGTGTATTCCGCATTCGGATTGACCGGGAAGCCCACAGCTTTCACAGGAACACCGTCGGAAACCTGATCTTCGAACACGGTATCACTATACACATCGCCCGCGCCGGAGAAGTTCCACAGATGGGCCAGACCGTCCTCGCTGCCGGTGACGGCCTCGTTGTAATATTGCTTGATTTCGTCATCGGTGCGGATGTCATTCCACATGCGCACCTCGTTGATCTCGCCGTTCATGTAGATCGGGCTGCTGTGGTAATCACTGCCGAAGCAGAGCCACTTGGTCAGCTTTGCGCTGGTCGCCGCAAGGCTCGAGGCATCTTTCGTTCCCGCAAGCGCACCGTTGATATAGGCGCGAATCTGCTTGTTTGCAGGGTCCCGAACCACGGAGATCAGCATCCACTCGCCGGTGCAGATGTTGATGTCATCAAAAAAAACATTGGCGCTGCTGCCGGACACAGACTCCCAGTAACGAAGGGTATTGTTATTCGCTACTTCAATTCCCCAGCTGTTGCCGCTGCCCACATAGTTGTTCATGATGATCTGTCGGGCATTGGTGCCGGGGTCCAGCTTGATCCAGGTTTCCACAGTGGTGGGAATATCCAGTGTGCCCTGGACCTGAACATACTCCTTGTCCTTAGCATCAAAGCGCAGGCCGCTGAGCTGGACGGGCGCAGGCCCGGGCTCCGTTGTCCGCTGAGCAAAACCTTCGGCCTTTACCGCGATTCCGCCGTCTGTTACCAGATCATTAAATGTGGTATTCGGCCCCAGGTCAGCCGGTTCGCTGAACAGCCAGGCGTGTGCCAGACCTTCCTCCTGACCGGTGACGGGCTGAGCCGCACAGGCTGCAATCTCATCGGCGGTGCGTGCATCGCTCCACATACGAACCTCGCTGATTTCGCCGTTCAAGAAGTACCCCTTCCGCAGGTCGGTTCCAAAATACAGAGGGTTTGTCAGCGTAACATCATGGAACGGGCTTGTGCCTTTGGAAAGCGTTCCAGCCAGTGCACCGTTGATATAGGCCAGCACATTTCCGTTGATTTTGTCTCTTACCAAAGAGATCAGCATCCAATCTCCGGTGCAGATGTTGATTTGGTTGCCAATGGAGTTGAATTTGCAGCTGATCTGCTCACCATTCACCCGCTCCCAGTAGCGCAGGGTATTGTCCGTATTGACCTCAATACCCCAACTATTTTCATCGCCCTTGAGGTAATTGTTCATGATGATCTGCCGGCGGTTCTGGCCAGCCGGGATCTTGACCCGCACCTCCACGGTGTCGGGGATGGAGATGGCGCTTTCCGTTACAGCGTATTCCTCCGCAGTATTATTGAAGGAAAGACCACTTGTCTGGCTCTCCTCAGCGGCCATTGCGGCAGGAACCAGGGATACGGAAATGGCCAGCGCCAGCAGCGTGGACATTCCCCGCTTAAAAAGCGTTTTGAGTTTCATAAAGTCTCCTTTACTCAGCCGATGCATTTGCTTAATGGATGCGTTTTTTGATTTGTACGAAAATGCGTTCAATACAGTAGGCCAACAGGAACACCAGGAAGATAGCCACACCTGCCGTGCCGTACTCATAGCCCTGAATGCTGTTGGAGATCACGAAGCCGATGCCGCCAGCGCCCACCATGCCGAGGATGGCACATTCAGAGAAGTTGATCTCGAAGCGCATACCCGTCCAGGCGATAATCTGCGCCAGCGCAGAGGGCAGTACGGCATTCAGAAATACGCCCAAACGCCCGACGCCGGTGGCCTCCAGAGCTTCCAAGGTCTCCTCGGGAATGCTCTCAAAGCTCTGGGCAAAGGATTTGGTGAAGAACGCAGTCGTGTGGACGCACAGGCCCGCGATACCGGCCGCGGGACCCATGCCCAGGCACACCATCATCAGCAGCACCCAGATCGGTGTTGGCACCGCCCGCAGGAAGGTGAAAAAGGACTGTACAAAGCGGGAGAACCAGCGGATGCGGAAGATGTTTTCGGCCGCCAGCATTCCGAACAGCAGGCCCAGCACCAGACTGTACAGCGTAGACAGCACGGTGATGGACAGCGTCTCCAACAGGGCGCTGCCGATGAGTTCCATTTTGGAGAAGTCAAAATGGAGCAGTTTCCAGAAGATCGTCCCAATGTCCGGTATGCGGGAGAAAAGTTTCAGCCACGCAATGTCCAGAAATACCAGGCTGATAACGGTAAGGGCAACAATCGATACCAGAAACACGGGGATCGTCCGGTCCTTTTGCGCGCAGTCCACCCGCAGCTTGCCGGAACGCGTGCGCCGGGGGGCGGTCATACTTGTTGTGACTTCACTGTTCATTTGTTCAGCTCCCTTCTCAGGTATCCGGTCACCAGATCCACCACAATGACCATCACAGCGATCAGCAAAATGATACTGAAAGCGATATGGTACTTGAAGCTTTTGATATAGGAGAACAGAACCAGTCCGACGCCGCCTCCGCCGACCATACCGACAATGGTGGAGGCACGGATGTTCACCTCTACGCAGTAGAGGAACCAAGAGAGAAAGCCACTCATGCAGGAAGGGATCACGCCATGGGCCACCCGCTGCGGGAAGCTGGCGCCCACCGCCTGAAGGCTTTCCAGGCAGTCCTGGGAGATGTCCTCCATCGTTTCCGCAAAAGCACGGACCATAAAGGCAAAACTGGTGATGCACAGCGCCACAAAGCCGACGCCGGTGCCGATGCCCAAAGACGAAAACAGAATGAATGCCCACACCAGAGCGGGGATGTTTCGCAGGAAGGTGGCAAATCCCCGCACGAATTTCGCAAGTCTTGGAGCCGGGGACACGCTCTCGCTGGCAAACAGAGACACAAAAAAGGCCAGGACAGCTGCCGCCGTTGTGGCGGAGATGGCCATGGCCACAGTGACGAACACACTATTGATGATATTGGACAGTTTCGCCGCCCCCGGCAGTGTGGGCGGGAAGAAATCCTCGCTCAAAAAAGCCCAGAAGTTTTCAGAGTTTTGAACCAACAGCAGGGGGTTGAATTGGGTATAGGCGGTGCAGAGGATGAACAGCACCACGATCACGCTAAAAAACAGCTCATAGACCCGCTTTTCAGCTTGCGAAATCTGCGGGATACGCTTCTTCATCTCCACTACCTCCCATCATCAGATTTTCCTTGGATGTGCCATAAATCTTCTCGATGACATCGTCAGTCAACTGATCAGGAGTCCCGTCAAACACGATACTTCCTTTGCACAGTCCGATGATACGGGTGGAATATTTGATTGCCACATCCACCTGATGCAGATTCACGATGCAGGCGATATTCCGCTTCCGCGTCATGTCACGCAGAATGTCCATAATGGTCTTGGCACTGGAGGGGTCCAGAGAAGCAATGGGCTCATCGCATAGCAGCAGCTTGGGGTCCTGCATGATCGCCCGGGCGATACCCACACGCTGTTTCTGACCGCCGGAGAGGTCGCTGGCCCGGTTGTAGCAGAAGCTGCCAAGGCCCAGCTCCTCCAGCAGCGCCAGTGCCTTTTCCTTGTCCTCCTCCGTGTAAAGGCCAAAGATCCCTTTGGCACCCTGCATATGCCCCAGCCGGCCATGAAGCGCGTTTTGCAGCACCGAAAGGCGGTAGACCAGGTTATAGTTCTGGAAGATCATCCCCACCTTGCAGCGGGTGGCCCGGAGGGCACGCCCGCTTTGGGTGGAGATGTTTGTCCCGTCCACCAGGACTTGACCGCCGCTGACAGAGATCAGCTTGTTGATGGCACGCAGGAGGGTGGATTTGCCGGACCCGGAGGGCCCGATGACAGAGATGAACTCTCCGGGCAGGACGGAAAAGGAGACGTCCTGCAATGCGTGAACACCGTTGGGATAGTTCTTGACTACATGGTCAAATTTTAAGATCGGTTCCATAGATTCCTCCTGCATACGCTGTTTGATGGATCAGTCCGCGTTGATGATCTTGTTCAGCTCCACAATGGGCTCATAATCGCTGATGTCACAGGCAACAAAACGCGCGCCTTCTTTCTTGATGACCTCAGTGAAGTAAGCTTCATTATCATAGCTGGTCAGGAAGGCCACCAGCTTGGCCTGGAGGTCGTCGTCTACGCTGGTGCCCACCACCATGGCCTCGGCAGGGATAGCGGGAGAGGTGTGGATGATCTTCACAGCACCCTCGGCAGCATTGCCGTTGGCGATTTCAGAGGCCAGGATCTGGTCGGAGATAGGCGCCACATCTACATCGCCCTTGATAACAGCCTGAAGGCCAGCCTGGTGCTTGCCGGAGAAGCTGACGGCCTCAAAGAAATCACCGTTGGTGTGCAGCTTGTCGGTGTCCAGATTGTCATTGGGGAACGCCTTGATGATCTCAGAAGTGGGGACCAGATTGCCGGAGGTGGAGTCGGGGTCCACGAAAGCCATGGTCTTGCCCTTGATGTCCTCGATGGAATTGATTTCATCGTTGTCCGCGCGGGCGATCAGCACAGAGTGATAGACAGCCTGGGACTTGTCGCCGCCGGGGGCCTTCATAACGATAGGCTCCGCGTCAGCCCGCTCAACAGCCAGGGCTACAGACAGGGGACCCATGTAGGCCATGTCAGCCTTGCCGGTACGCAGTGCCTCAATAATGGCGTTGTAGTCGCTGGCCTGAATCTCCTCAACTTCCATACCCAGAGCTTTACCCAGATCGGTAGCCAGGCCGTTGCGGGCATCACTGCTCTGCTCGGTGGATTCGTTAGGTGCGTAAGCGATGGTAAAGGTGGTCTTTTCGGCAGCCCCATCGTTCCCGGAGGCGGTATTGCTGCTGGAGGAGGCATTGTTGCTGCCGCAGCCAGCCAGCAGGCTGAGGGACAGAGCGCCCGTTAAAACCAAAGTCAGAAGTCTCTTTGCGTTCATAATCAATTCTCCTTTGTTGTCTTATAAAATCGTTTTCAGAATATTGTGAATGACCGTTTCAGTCAGTTCCACTGGATTGTTGTCGGCTCGCCCCTTGGTGATGCCGTGAGCGGCCAAAACAGGAAGTTCATCCTCTGTGATGCCCCACTCCCGCAGCGTGACAGGGTGACCTGCTGCTTTCAGGATCGCCGTGACGCGTTGCCCGATTTGTTCGGGCCGCTCCGCGCCGAAAGCACGCAGCAATGCATCCGCATCCTGGATTGTGGGGAAATTCAGTTTCAGCACAGGCCCCAGCAGCAGACTCACCGCCACACCGTGGGGAATATGGTGATGCATTGTCAGGGGATAGGAAATGGAGTGACAGGCGGTGGTCCGGGTATTGCTGAAAGCAAGGCCTGCCAGCATGCTCCCCTTTGCCATCTGGTCGTGTGCTTCCTGACTGCTACCGTCTGCCAGCAGTTGGTCGATATGTCCCATAATGGTTCGAATCGCTTCCAGTGCCAGCCCACGGGATACCGTGTTTGTCGCGTTGGCCCAGTAGCTCTCCGTGGCGTGTGCCACCGCATCCAGTGCAGAGGAAACCGCTAAACCCAGCGGCATGGTAGCTGCCAGCTGCGGGTCTACCACAGCGGCGAAGGCATAGTTTTCCGAAGTGTCAACGGAGTATTTCACACCGTTTTGGGAATCCCAGATGGTGGCCCAGCAGGTCACCTCACTGCCTGTGCCGGCAGTGGTCGGCACACCGATCCAGCGGCAGGATGGTGTTCCATAGGCCTTGGCGGCGATCATCTTCCGCAGGTCCTCCTCGGAAGAAAGGGGCTTCCCGTACAGGCAGCAAAGGGACTTTCCCACATCCAACACACTTCCGCCGCCCACAGCTACGACCAGACCGATGTCCAGCTCCCGTGTCTCCGCATACACTTGCCACAGTTGTCCCAGCTCGGGATTAGAGGCGCTGAATACCCGCGTGATTACGCGAGCTTTTTCAAAGTTTTGCAGATCCCTGATGCCCGGCCGGGTCAGCACACCTTCATCCCACACCAACAGAAGGATATTCTTTCCGGGTATTGCCGTGGAAGCTGCCAGAGAAGGAAGTTGCTCCAAACATCCGAAGCCCTGAAAGGTGTGAACAGGATTGAAATAAGTGTTCACGTTCCTTTACGCCTCCCGTTTCGCCATGCGCGCGTTGATGGCTTCAATGGCTTCCGGCAGATCAAGGATGCTGTCGATCACGGCATCCGCTCCGGCCTCCAGATAGATCTTTCGGGCATTCTCGCTTCTGCTGTGGAGTTCTTCAGCAGAAGCCTGCTCATACTCCTCCTGGGAGAGGCCCATGAGGTTGGAACCTTTCAGGATTCCGATGGCCCAGGCACCTGCGTTTTTGCCCTCCTGGATATCTACAACGGTATCGCCCACCTTCACCACGCTGGAAGCGGGCCACACGCCGGTCCGTCTCATGCATTCATAGAGCATGAAAGGAGTTGGACGGCTGTACCCGGTGACATCGGGGGTCACAACGCAGTCCGGCTCATATCCGCCCGCTTTGGCTACAGGCAGCACGAATTGCATCATTTCAGAGGTGTAGCCGGTGGTGGAACCGATCTTGATGCCCCGGCTCCGCAGTTCCTTCACTGTTTCCGGCACGCCAGGGATTACCTGGCTATACTCCGCCACCACACGGCGAAGATTGTCTTCAAAGCTCTGATAGACAGACTCCACATCCTGTTCATTCCAGGACTGACCCTTGGCTGCTTTCCAGAGCTCCCGGCCATGTTCCGTGGACAGCATGGAGCGGATGTGGGCTTTCTTCTCCATCCCCATGGGAGCGTTAATCTCCTGGCGGCTGAAATGAAGGCCATATTGAGAGAAGGTTCGGTCAAACACCTGGACCGGGGCCTGGGAACCAAAGTCTGTGGTAGTTCCCGCCCAATCGAATACAACAAGCTGGATCTGAGAAGGCATTTCTTTATGCTCATTCCTTTCTTTTGCTGTTTATTATTTTTTATTTACTGCATTTTGCTGTTTTCGACTACGATTATATCCGTGCGTACACGACACTGCTACCGCCCTTTTGTCAAGCATTTGTGAAATCTTCGTGAAGCAGCAAAAGAAAAGACGGCTCTGTTTGATGTGCTTTCACACCAAACAGAGCCGTTTCTAGCATTCTGTCTATTGAATATTCGCGCCTGCGGCAGCGTAGCGTTTTTTCTCCTTTTCTGAAACAGCGTTATCCATAACCAGAATATCCACACAGTTCAGCGGGAATATCTGCTTCTTTGACTGCCGTCCGAGTTTACTGGAATCCATCACCGCGATGACCTTTCCGGCCCGGTCGACCAGCGTCTGCATCACACCGATCTCAGCAAAGCGGAAATCCGAGTAGCCCATCACATCGTCCACTGCGTTGATGGACAGAAAGGCGCAGTCCGGTGTGTACCGGGAAAACTCTTCCTCACAGGTATGTCCAAAAGTGGAACGTTCCATGGCATCCAGGTCACCGCCAACCAAAATCGTATGGATAGATGGATTCTGCATCAGCACTGTGGCGGCAGCCAGATTATTGGTCACAACAGTCAAATTGGAAAACCGCCTGACGATTTCCTGTGCAAAGACAGTATTGGTGGTGCCAGAGTTGAGGGCGATCACCATTCCAGGACTAATATATTGCAGCGCCTTTACCGCGGCCTGCCGCTTCAATGCGATATTGATGACTTCACGGCCGTTGAAATGGGAGATGGAGGCAATCGTCTCCGGCAGGCAGGCACCGCCGCGGACATATTTGACCAAGCCGGACTGCTGCATATTTTTCAGGTCACGCCGTACCGTATCAAGCGAAACATGCATCAGTTCCGCAAGCTCACTCACTTTGACATTGGCCCCTAATTGGAGCTGCTGCAAGATAAATTCGACCCTTTCCGTATATAACATAACGGCCTCCTGCGTTTTAGATTCAGTTTCTATTATACCAAAACTTTTGCTGAGAACAAGATTGGATGGCAACAGTTACAAACAGAAGCTATGGAGAAGAGTGTCCGGCTTGCTTGAACCGAAAGCACCTAAATCGCCGCTACCTCCCCCAAAAAGAACACAGGCATGACCATGGATCAAAATAATCAGAGGTCATACCTGTGTTTTTGTTCTCGGAAAATTCGGCTTGAAAAAAACACTCTATTTATCATTCCGGTTATGCGCTGTTACACAGAGTTATTTGAAAAAATTGATATTTATCCAATTCCTGCTACGCATCAATTTTCCTTCCAATTTAAAAGTCCCAATTCGACTTTGTGTTCCCGGCAAAACCCGTGTATAACCCCATGGTTATAAGGAGTCGAAATCAGCAACGAAAGGAATAGGGATATGAACGCTATTTATCTTTACCAAGAATGCGGAACACCTATCGATGAATATACAGTAGATAACACACAGCGCCAACAGGCCTATGTGCAGTGGATTGCCGTTTCTGAAACAGAATTAGACGGAAATCCAGACGAATATGACCCGCTTCACAATAACCAGACCTCTGATGAAGGAGTATCGGAACAAGACCTTGCCGCAAATTGAATAATCAATAGTTGGGCAAAAAGCAGAGGCGGGAGCCGCTAAGGTTCCTGCCTCATTTTATGCCCCCCTAATGTATAAATCTACATTAGCCTACCCTAGCCATACTCCTAGGAACACCAAAGGGACTTGGGAGATTTAAAAAAGTCGGGTTTCGAATTTTCCGGCTATAGGCTTATTTTTAACTCCCAATTCACTTTTGTGTTCCTACACCGTTTTGACCCTTGGCAGCACAAGGCTTTGGAACCATCGGGAACACGGAATCGAATTGGGACATTTTTAAAATAGGAAAAGTGTTTACCGAAATATGTCCGGTCTTCCCACAGAGATAAATCCTTCTTTTCCGGTAATGACCACATTGTTATAGCCGCTGGCACAATGGACGATGAGGATATTGCCGTCCTCATCCCAACCGGCGACGATCCCCACATGGGTGTCATCCGGATAGAATACCAGATCGCCGGGAAGTGCGTCTGCCCAGGAGATTGCCGTGCAGTAGGTATGCTGGCTTGCCGCACCGCCGCCATGACCGATGATGTACCCGCCGTCTGTAACGTTGTAGAATACCCAATCGACGAAGCCGCTGCAATCCAGACCGTATGGACGGTAGGTTCCGGTGCTGGCACTGCCGTCCGCCGTCACCCTTTGCACCGTACCCCAGCGGCTGTCCCAACCCATCACAAGGGACTTGCCGCCCCAGAAGTAATTGACCTTGCCGACAAGAGAACAGGCCGTCTTGATCACTTCGCGGCGCTCCGGTGCCAGCTCTGCAGGAAGATTTTTGATAATATCAGCAGCGTCCGCGCTGATGGCGGTCAGGTTACCGATCAGCTCCTCCAGCATATCACGCTGCTCCAGCAGCTCGTCCACGGTGTCGCTTTGCTGTGCGGTAAAGCTATACGCAGTCTCCATCTCTGCCGCCGTCTTTCCGGTAATCGTGATGTGCAGGATCTTCTCCGTCCAGCTATCGTCTGTATCATCGTCCGGGTCGCTGTCCGTATGGTGGATGGTTTCAACGGTGCTGGTGATGATGTTCATGTCCCAAAAGACGGCTTTCAAGCGGTTCACGCGGTCAGCATCCATCGTCACCACATCGGTTGCGTCCACATCGTTGCTGCCAGCTGTTTTAACCGCGAAAAACGCCAGCACATCCACCCAATCCGCCATTTCACCGGCGACGGTAACATCATCGTATGTATCGGCTCCTTGCAGCGCTTCCAACTGAGCGTTGAAATCATAGTTGACCTGGGCAATGGCCGCAGAAATCGGCACGGCGTCCGGGGTGCTGCTCTCGTTGGAAAAGAGGATGCCAAAGGGTGACGCCGCGATAGCCCCCACCATGATCAACAAAAGGAGAAGGATCAGCACTACCACACCGCCGCCTGCCGCGAAAAGTCCACTGACAGTGGCTTTGACAGTATGCACGATGGCCTTTGCTGCCGCCGCTGCCCACTGCCCAAGCTGGCTTACACTCCTCTGGGTGGAGCCTGCGGATCGCATGACCATTTTCCGCTGCAATCTCCGCTGCACGGCCTGCCGCGCTTTCTGCGTAGCTTTCACCGCTGTGCCTCTGACCAGCTCGGCTTCTTTTGCGTCCATGGCGGTTTTTATCATATTCTGCTTGTGGGCTACGGCTCCGGGATGGCTCTGACGTGTCTTGATTTGTGGACGATCAAATTTGGCTGGTGCAGGAACGATTTGTTCCACGCTTGAAGCAGCTCCGTGGCCATCCCATACTTGCTGCGCCGCCTGACGCTTTTTCGCCGCATCCCGGGCAGCCTTTTTCCGCCCCTGCTCCAATGGGGTAGACTGTGGTGAAGCAGGTACATCATACTGGCTCATCCGGGCGCGCGGCACTTCAAAGCTGTTGTGGATTTCCGGAGAAGAAGCACTTTCCAAATGGTCTTCCACAGATTTTTTCCTGCCCAACTCCACACGATGCTGTTCGGCAGTCTGCCTCGTCCCGTCCCGCCGCGCGCTGGGGTAGCGGCTGTCATAAGGGCTGCTTTGGTACGCCCCATCTGCTGAAGGATTGTTCTTTTTCGGCTCGGTCGCCGTTTTTTCTTGTCCGACCGGCTCATCCCTGTCATGGAGCTTCTTGATCTGCCGGATGGCTCTGCGTCCTCCATCGGCAGTAGCAAGCGCACTCCGCCTGCCGGCCGTTTCCACTTGATCGGTGGCATACCGAACGCTCCTGCGCTCCTTGGGGCCGCGCTGGGCTTCCTGCTGGTCGTGGTGTGCTTTCCAGATGCTGCCCGCTTCCTTGGGGACATAATCCCGGTTCAGAGCCTTGGGCTTGTCCATAGCGGGGCGTGTTTTTATATCCACCATACTACCTCCCATGAAAAAATCGCGGACAGAGCATGACGCTCTGCCCGCATATTTTTATCCTTCTCCCGGTTTGGTGGTCATCAGCCAATACAGGCTGGTGTCCTTCGGGAACTCATTGACCAGGGGCACGATTGCACCGCCGACTTTAATCAAGCCGTGTCCGGGCGGCTTGTCGCTGACATAGCTCATTTGGGCGGACGAAGCGTTCAGAATATGAGCCAGAACCTCGCGGTCATTGGGGGCCTGATTGAACATCAGCAGAAATTCGCTGTTGGCGAACATCATGCGGGCGGTATCGGATCGCAGACATTCCTCCACATTCTGCGTAATGCCGGTCAGGGTCGCATAATACTTTCTGAATCGTTTCCAGCATTTATACAGGAACTCCGCGCTGTACTTGCTCACATTATCGCCTGCGCCGCCCATACTGCTGCCCGCGAAGAACAGATAGATCTCGTCGATATAGACATGGGTGTACTTGCCTTCGGCGCGGTTGGCGATGACGCGGTTCATAATGGCGTCCAGCATGACCAGCAGGCCGATGGGCTTCAAATTTTCGCCTAAGTCCTGGATGTCAAAGCACAGGATACGGTTCTTTGAGTTGACATTGGTCTGGTGGGCGAACACATCCAGGGTGCCGGTGGTGAACAGCTCCAACGCCAGCGCAATGTCATGGGCGGCAGGCTCCTTCTGGCGCATCAGATCGTCATGCAAGTCCTTCAGCGTGGGCGGGTCGCCCTTATAGGTTTTGATGTACTCCCGGTACACATTGGCGGTACAGCGGTCGATGATGGATTTGTCCCTCGCGCTGATCTGCTCCGCTCCCATGATCTGCTCACAGAGGGACATGATGAAGTCGCTTTTCAGCGCCAGAGGATTCTGACCGCCGCCGTACTCGCTGGAAATATCCATAGCATTGATGTAGGTGTCGCTGGACGCGGAAATGGTGATGATCTCGCCGCCCAGCGCCCGCACCAGCGGGCCATACTCTCGCTCTGGGTCGATGATAATAATGTCATGGTCGGTTGCCAGGGCAAGGGTCGTGATCTCCTGCTTTGCCGCCATGGACTTACCGGAGCCGGACACACCGAAGATAAAGCCGTTGCCGTTCATCAAAGAGCCACGGTTGCAGATAATGAGGTTGTGGGAGATGGGATTGACACCGTAGTAAATGCCGCCCGCGTCCTGGATCTCCTGCGACTTGAAGGGCATGAGGACAGCGGTGCTTTCGCTGGTCAGGGTGCGGACTGCATCAATGCGGCGCAGGCCGTAGGGCAGCACCGTGTTCAAGGCGTCCTCCTGCTGATAGTTGAGGACGGCAAATTCACAGTTGCCGGTATGGGTCTGCAAGGATTTGGTGTCCTGGTCAAGCTGCTCCAGACTGTCCGCAAGGTGGGTCAGCGTTACCACGCCGTGCATCATGCGCTGGTCGCGCTCGGTCAGGTCATCCATATACTCTTTGCCCACCTGCCGCATCTGCTCCAGCTGATAGGGCAGCGTGGCCGTAAAGTTGTTATGAGCGTTCTGGCGCTGCTGCCAGCGGTTGGCGTCGGAGTCCACGGACATAATAACCTTATCCACCAGCTTGATGGCGTCATCCATGCCGATGGGGACAATGTCGATGGACAGCATCATGTTCCGGGGGTAGTCCATCAGCTCGGTTATCATGGAGTCCTTGATGAAGCTGGCATAATCCCGTAGAAACAGGGTGCGTCCAAAGCAGTTGTCCATTTCAAAATAGCTCTTTTTGAAGGACAGGCACCCCGGTGCGATGGCGTCCTTGAAGTCATGGCCGCGCTTCATGGTTTCGTGCAGGCCAAAGTGGAACTCCTGCTCCTCACCGGGACGGAAAAAGTCATGGAACAGGCGCAGGCGCTCGTTCAGATTGATTTCCCGGATGGTGGAATCCAAACGGGACAGGCTGGTGGTCAGGTCGGTTCCCACACGGTTGAAAAAGCCTTTTGCTTCTTCGTAGTTTCTGGCCTCGGTAGAGATCGTGATGTACTTCTCTTGGATGAGGTTGTTGCTGTCTCCGGCCTTGTCTGCCAGCAGGTCGTTGTACTCCCCACGGTACTGATCCAGCCCGTCGCCCTTGTAGGGCATAAACAGGTTTGCATTGAACTCCCGCTGATTTAATCTGCGGTTGAACAGCGTGATTTTGGCGGTGGCATTGACCGGGAGCGCGTTCAGAAAGGCACAGTAAGCCTTGAACAAGTCCTCCTGCTTCTCCGGGGACGCCACCTTGTAATTGACATCAAAAAAGCGCCAAGTCTTAGAAAACTTGCCGCTGACTTCAAAGATACCGTCCTTATAGACACGCTTGATGGGGATAGATTTTTGAACGCTGCGCGGAACGGAAAAAGCATCCCGTTCTGCGCTGGGTTTCCAGAATTTCATTTGCGCTTCTTCACCTCCGACTGTATTGCGTCCAAATAGTAGCTTTCAGACTTCCATACGCGGTTGCCCGCCATCAGGAATTCCGATTTGAACCACGCCCACAGGAACCTTTCCAGCGTCAGTCCGTTGTAGTGAAAGAAACCGGCGGCGGCAATGGGAGCAGCGCCTACGATACATACCCAACTGACGGTTTCCCGGTCTGCAATTCGGCTTAGGCCGAAATACAGGCCAACGGCGACGCCCACCGCCAGCACTGAACAAACGAACTGACGCATGGACAGGCCGAAAAAGATGGTTTCCTTGTAGTTGCGTATTTCCTTGTTAATTTTAATTTCCATGCTAACCTCCCTTGTTCTGAAATGAATGATGAATTCTTTGCATGAGAAAAGCAGCCCGTTCTGAGCTGCTTTTCTCATTGGTTTTCCTCACTGATTGGAACAAAAATCCTAACCGGAATACCGCGCTGTTTGCAGTTATCAATCACGAATTTTGTGCCATGCGACTTCTGATCCCAAAAGGCAAATACAATATCAGCGTATTCGATGATTGTGATGTTACGCTTCAACGGAGCAGATCTGCCGTACTTTTGGTAGTCAGGCAAAAATTCGGTCAGTTTCAAGCCATGTGCATTGGCATATTCCCTTGCAGAAGTATCAACACCGCGCGCCCCTCCTGAAATAATTTCCGTTGTATCCGCTGGCAAATATTTTCCTAAATCTTTTACTGAAAGTCCTCTGGAGCCAATAACAGCAACTTTCACATTTCAAAACCTCACTCAAAAAGTTTTAGATATACCGTATATCTATACGAGTAATCGTAACACACAATAGCCATAAAATAAACATATAATATATTTATGGAGGGCATACAGTATGGCTGTTAAAAGTGTTTCTATCAGAATTGAGGAAGAGATGCTGCGTAAATTGGGTTATGTAGCAGACTATGAAGGACGCTCTGTGAACAGCCATATTCTTGTTATGATCCGTGACTGCATCAAGGCTTTTGAAGCTGAGCACGGAGAAATTGGTGGAGAGATTGCTCCTGATTCCAATGTAAAACCTGCGCGAAAGGGCTGATTATAAGCCAAACATCTCCTTCGCAATGCGGTCAGCGGCTTTGACCAATCCGACCAGCACCAGCATATTGAAGATGACCTCGCCCAGATAACTCCAGACCTGCGTCACAACCGAAGCGTCCGGGTCAATGACCGTGACTCCGCTGGACGCAAAGGCCGAAAAGATGATGCAGGCCAGTACGATGACCGCGCCTTCCATGCACACGCCGATATAGCTCCGCAGGAACGCTTTACCGAAATGGGTGGTATTTTCGCCCGCAAAGGAAGCCAGTGCCACCGGCGACAGGGCGGCATACATATAGAGCTTAAAAAACCGTCCGTAAACGGTCAAAATCATAATAAATGCCAGTACCGTGATAAACAGACTTCCCAGCAGCGTGACGAGCCACAGCGGAATACTGGCGAGGAAGCCCACATCCTCAATCGCCGTAATGATTTCAGGCGGCAGAGCCGCCGATGCGTTTGTGATACCGCCCACGCTGCTTGCTGCGGTGGCCACAATGCCGTTACATACATCGAAGATGTTCACCATCAAATCCATGCCGTAAGTGATACCCAGCTTGGCAAGGATAAAGTATATAAAATGCTTGAACACATACTCCGGGCGCTGAAAGTCCCGGAAGGTTGCAGAGCTTTTGAAAATGCTGATGGCAAGGAATAGCACCAGCAGTCCGTAGCCGATGGCTTGCATGGCTCCATTGATGGTCGTTACCGTACTCCAGATCGTGCCGCCCTTAAAGGTCTGGGGCGACTCTGTCAGCAGCGTCCACATCTCTGCCAGCTTGTCATTCCATGTGGTCAACGCATTTTCCAAGTTGTCTACGATCCAGTTGTTGTCCACTTCACCACCTCCTTCATGCTACCGGGAGAATTGCCACCCGCAATTCTCCCGGTTTTCTTTTTAGATCGCACCAATGGCGGTCAGGATCTCCTTCGCAAAGGCAATCAGCAGGCCGCCGAACAGGCACAGAAAACCCTGCGTTCTCTGGCTGGCATCGTGGGACTGGATAGACATACCCACCTGCACAATGCCCCAGCCGAGGATAATGACGCCCAGCGCCTTGATGATGCTGAAAATGAAGTCAGAGAGGTTGTTGACGATGGTCAAAGGGTCGCTGCCCGCTGCAAATGCGGGCGTCGCAAGGACACAGAGCATCAGCACTGCTGCCGCGCCCGTCCAGTAGCCACGCTTCAGCAGCTTGCCGCGCTTATGGAGCTGCCGGGGCGTATCATTCTTCTTGTTCATTTTGAGAGTCCTCCATATCAATGAAATCATAATCGTCCAGCGCATGAAACTCGTAAGGAAGGTCGGGCAGCGCATAGTCCAGAGCCTCCTGCGGTTTATGCACATAGGGTTCCGCGCCGCCTGCCGCAGACTTCTTGAAGTTGGGGTGGCGCGTAATGTCGTATTTTTGATCCAGCACAGGCTTTTCGCCCCGGATCAGCAGAATGGCATCGTCGGTGTCCATCATGCGGATCTCATCGATCATCATCAGCTCACGCCCAGCCTGCTGATAGTTGGTGGAGCTGGAACCGTGCTGTCCTCTGGTCTGGCCCCGCGTCCGGGTGTCCAGCGTTTCCTTGCCCAGCAACTTGGATATGAACTCCAGAGAGGTCGGCTCATTGCCGCCGCCCAGGAACAGCAGCGTGTCGCAGTTGCCGATGATCCCCTCCCATTCCTTTTCGTACAGCGCCTTGATGTTCTGGATGTTCTGCACGATGATGTTCAGCCCGATGTTGTAGCTGCGGCAGGTGGCAAGGATTTTGGGATAGCTGTCCGGCTGGGCCACATTCGCCCATTCGTCCTGAATGACCCGCACCGGCACGGGCAGGCGTCCGTTGTACTTCTCGTCTGCCCGGTAGTACAGCTCCTGAAAGCATTGGGTATAGAGCATACCGATGAGGTAATTCATACTGGCGTCGTTGATGGGGATGACGCAGAAGATCGCCCGCTTTCTTTCGCCCAGGGAGCCAAAATCCATATCGTCTTTGGCTGTCATAGCCGCATACTGCGGGATGTTGAACGCCGCCAGACGGACAGCGGCAGAAATGAGGATGGATTTTGCCGTCTTGCCGGCAGCTTGCTTGAACACCTTGTACTGCTTCACCGCAACATGATTGGGCTGTTCCTCCTCCAACGCCTGAAAGAGCAAGTCCAGCGGACTGCGGTAGCCTTCGTCCTCCTCGAGCACCTCGGCGTATTCCATCATGAATAGCATGGTTTCAAAATTCTGTTCCTCCGGTGGGGCTTCGCTCATGAGGTAGAGCATCAGGGCGGAGTCCAGGGCAATCTCGGCCTTCTCCCAGAAGGGGTCATTGCTGGACGCGTTTCTTGGTGTGGTGTTCTTGATGAGGTTGTCGATGAGCTTCAGCACATCTTTCTCATCCCGCAGATAGCGGAACGGATTGTAGCAATCCGATTGGCCGGGGTCGATCAGGTTAAACACCTTTATATCGTAGCCTTGCTCGATCAGCAGATGGCCGGTGGTACGCAGGATCTCGCCTTTGGGGTCTGTGATGAGGAAGGAGCAGTTGGCGCTCAGCACACCCGGCAGGCAGAAAAACCGGGTCTTACCGGAGCCGGAGCCGCCCACCACCAGAATGTTCAGATTGCGCCGGTGCTTGTGGCCGTCCATGCCGATGCAGACGCGCATGGTCAGGATGACATTTCCGTTCGGGTTGCCGGGGTCTTTATACTTCTGACACAGCGCCCTGGGGTCGCCCCACTTGGCGCTGCCGTATTCCTCGCCCGGTCGCCGGTTCTCGCGGCTGGAATAATACAAGCCAATGGCCATGCCGTAGCAGCAGAGGGCAATCGCCATGAATTTCAGCGTGTGCGCCGTCCAGCGGATGGCAAAGGGGCGCTCCAGCAGACTGCTGAAACGCCCCATCAGGTCGAATATGGTCATGCCGTCCTCATAGCCGGTGGCAAGCAGCGCCGCCAGCCACAGGACGGGTATCACAAGTGCCGCCCACATCGGGGCAGCACTGCGAAAGCTGCGATTTGGCTTCATACCATCAATAGCCGGTCTTGGGCAGTGTTACCGTTGTCTTGGCATAGACGCCGGTCAGGGTGCGGGAAACCGCCTGAATCCACTGCCCGTTATACAGGCCACCTACATCAGCCACATTGACAAGGCTGCTGCCACCCGACAGTCCCTTTGCAACGGTGCCGCTGATGGCGGGCGTTTCCACCTGGGCAAAGCCAGCCTTGACCTGTCCGAACACGAACATGACCTCTGTGATGCGCTCGTTGGACGCCAGCTTCAGAATGGCGGGACGGGCATCCAGCACATAGTTTTTGCTGGTGGAGAGGTTGTCTGCCAGAGTGCGGTAGCTGCTGCCGGAGAGATTGGTCTTATAGACCACCTTGTAGGAAAGCTGCTGGTTGTAGGTGCCGGTGACAATGCTGTTCAGCGTCATCTGACCGGGCAGCGTAGAGCGTATCTTTCTTGTAAAGATAGGCAAGCGCATCTATGAGTTTGATGTGATGAATGCGCCCTGTCGGGGTATCTACTACTTTATAGGGAATTTCTCCCCGACGCTCTAAATTATAAGCGGTTTTGTGGCATACTCCGCACACTTCGCAGAATTGCTTCTGCGTGATGTACTCCGGATATGCCGCGACAATCTCCGGATAGTGGTTCAACAAATTCATTTCAGTTCTCCCTTCTGCTAATTGCCGACAGCAGAGAAAACCGATTATCCTCGAAGATCTGGTCTATCCAATCTTCTATCTTTTTTCTTTTTTGGCCCGCTTTTTTCAAAAATCGCGGAACTGGCTTCCGTGCCAGATTTTCTTGCGGTGAATGTCCGAAAAGTCTTGATTTTTCAATGGTTTTGAGGGATAGTAAATGCCAAGTACTGCTTCGATGTGCTCGTATGTGCAACAGATTCGAAATCCGGTAGGCGCCGCAAGGCGTGCGGGGGTTCAAATCCCTCCATCTCCGCCACAAAAATAACCACGCCTTTCGGTGTGGTTATTTTTATGGGTACCGTAGGAATTAAAATGCTCGGGCGGAATGAGTCCGCCCTGCGCCAAGGGTTTCGCCTGCAGCGAAAACACTTGCACAGCGCAAAAGCACCGCCCTACCGTGTGGGGTCCCGGAGCTGCGTGTCATCAAAAGCGTT
>UMAX01029014.1_pt1 | contig 20911 bp, 49 predicted proteins | sample 1963821 | NCBI WGS metagenome assembly UMAX01 (sample SAMEA4835927, study PRJEB28245) | human gut metagenome | biome: gut microbiome; material: fecal sample | place: Denmark | collected 2008 | reverse complement strand
GCGCGGCCGGAACGGCCACGGTTTGCCAGTCTACCACTGCCATAACCACCCATGCTTTTCACCTCCTTTCAAATATACAAAAAGGACTATCTTTCACAGATAATCCTTTCCGTGTTTTGTTAGTCTCCTATAATTCTGCTCAAATATTCTTTTGAGCCTTTGCCGATTCGCGCAAACTTCATATCTTCGGTTTTAATCGGACGCTTGACCGCCCGTGCGAATTCCTTGCCTTCGATATACTTTAGATCGGTGTCGAATTCGAGGGATGCGAGAAATTCCTCTTTCTGCGCTCTGCTGGTAAAGCAGATACAACACCAATATTCAGTGTCGCACATATCGCGGAATCGCTTGTTCTCAGCGCCCATGCGCTCACGGAAACTCTTTTCTACGTCTCCCAGTTCATCGAGGCACTCGCTTTCGAGCTGCTCTAATTCAATGTGATCGTCTTTTGTTTCCTTAACTTCGTCGTCGTTCCAATATCCCATTACAGTTCGCCCCTTCTGAATAACTCCAACTCTGCCAGCGGGAACCATGTGATAATCTTCTCGTAGTCCCGCGGGAAATTCTCCTTGATCGGCTTTAAGAACCGATAATCAATACCATCGAACGTTCTGCCGAACAGCTTATAGTCTACCGGCAGCCGAACACCGCTTGCATCAAATTCGCGCAGCAGGTCGGCTTTTACCCAGTCGAACACCGGATAGAACCGCTTTGCATTGTGGTTGATCGCTCCATGTGTTTTCATGGCGATACGCCGCATAGGGCTATCTGCCATTCTAACGCCGGTCGCAGTGTATACGCATTCCGGCAGGCGCTTGCATTCGCGGATGATCTCGCCGATCTCGGCATCATCATATTCTTCGCCCGGCAAGTCCAGCGCCTCGATCTTGGTTACATGCTCCGGCGACTGGAACACCAGATTTCGCAGCAGCCGGTACAGTGATCTGTGCGGCAGTCTGTAAATGTGAGTGCCGAAAAAATCCTCATAGTATGCAAGGCTCTTTTCGACGAACTCCAAGCCGGGCACAGTGTAACAATAATACGGGATTACATGCTTGAAATACTTCCTCAACTGCAACCACGCTGCAATGCTGTCCTTACCTGTGGAAAATGCTAAGATCGCGGTATCGCATTCCTCTGCCATAGTGCGGCACAGGCTTTCGCCGCTGCTTGCATCTACTCTATCATACACTACGCCTTGTCCTCCTCTTTGTCTCGCTCCATCTGGCAATCAATCGCACGGGCGATAAAGCCATTCACGCTTTCGCTTCGGCCTTCCACATGGGATTTGATTTCTTCTTTCTTGCCTTTCGGCAGGGTCAAATTAACCCGGTCATACGCCTTGTTGATGTACTTATTGGTTGCTTTCTGCTGTGCCTTGCTGGATGGCATATAACAGCACCTCCTAACGATAGCTATTATACGCCTAAGATATATTTGTGTAAATATGCACAATCCACAAATACACTTGCGCAAATATAGTTATTTTGCCAATTGCTATACTTGCGCAAATATATTATACTATAGTCACAGTAAAGGAAACGAACACCGAAAGGAAGTAATCAATATGACCGCAACCGAGAAAATCGCAATCGCAAAAATCGCAAGCCTGACCGATGATCAGCTTTTCGCTACATGGGAAAGCACCGAGAAGCACGACAGAGAAAACTACATGGCGCAGGTAATGCTTCGCGGCTGGTGCATGGATGAGATCGAGAAGCGCTACCCGGAAGGCTTCGATGAATGGCTCGATTCTGACGCACTGGACAGCGAGCTTCGCCGCTACTGCATCAAGTAAGGAGGTAACTACAATGACCGCAACGCTCAACCCCATGTGCATCAACTGCGCCAAACTCAACAAAAGCTGTAACGGCACGACAAACCAAGTATGGACTGGCTGTATCTACAAGGAGGTAAAGTAAAATGATGAATTTCGAACTGACCCGCGGTGATAGCCTCTGTGTAACAATGGCGCTGACAACAGTTATCTGTAATCTGATCAGGGAGCAGGAAGACCCGAACACCACCGCCGATCGGCGGGAGGTAGTCGAGGAAAGCATTGAGATGTATAAGCGAGTACGCGCAAAGATCAGAGATCAGCGCAAAGCTCAGGAATAACGGTTCTCGCGGGGTTCATCCCAAAGCCCCGCAGCCACAATGATTTTAATTTGGAGGTACACACCATGACTAACACAGATATTTTCGATCGCATCTATAAGCGCTTTTGCACGGAGTACAGCGACAGCAGCCGCGGCAATTGTGAGCGCTGCCCCCTTTACCGCCCCTGCGCTATGTGCGAATGTATGCCAAATGACTACTGGACTTTACCGGATGACAAGGCGGAGCAGATTTTTAAGCAGGGACTTACCGAAGCCCTCGCCGCTTACGATGCGCAGCACTAAAGGTTCTCGCGGGTTCACCCTTAAAGCCCGCACCCATAAATCTTTGATTTGGAGGCATTGCCATGAACACCATCAAGCACACCGAGTACAAACACAACGGCAGCCGCGTTATCCTCGACACCTGCGAACTCGCGCCGGGCAAATACGAGACTATGCTCCTGTACCCCAACGGCCACGAGATTGCCTGCCGCACGGCACGCACCGAGGCGGACGCAATCGCAGACTTTGACAAGCTGCTGACCGCCTACCCGGCAGACACCAAGCCCGCAGCACCCAAGCCGCTTACCGGCAAGTACGCCAAGCTCCGCGACGATCTGCGCAAGGTGTACGAGATCGGCAAAGCCGCAGCCGCACAAGTTGAGGACGGCGGCACCTGCAATTTAGATGCTCCCTCGCTCCTGCTCCCGCGCTGGCAGTCCGCCAAGATTGAGCAGGCTTGCAAGGAGGCCGGATGCGGCTGCTTTGAGTGGAAGTGCTTTAACCGGCGTTGGGTTATCTGCTTTCACATTCCCGGTCAGGCATACAAGCGCGAGACCGCTGCCGAGGTAATGACCAAGGCGCTTGCTGATATGGGCTATGATGCCCTTACCTACTGCGCTATTGACTAACCATCTTAACCACACCCGCCCCGGAGGAACGAGGGCAGAAAGGACTTACCATGGTACGCATCACAAAAGCAGAATACGACCGCATCGGCGACGACTACAAATCCACCTATCAGGATTACCAAGGCAATCACCCGGAATGGGTTGGACGCCGTTGTGCATTTCTTCCCGGATACGGTACTATCTTATTCATTGAGGATGTCAGCTTTGAAATTGTTTAATCTCCCGCCCGGCTCACGCACCCGCGGCGGAACATATTGACACTACCCCGCACATCGGGGTACAATTATCACAACAGCGCAAAACCTAAAGTCCTGCATATCGGACTTACAACGTGATACACTATTCACAACAAACAAGGAGGAAAAATATCATGGCAGATTTAAGAGTTTGGGACAACGCAGGCAACATGATTCCTAACAAAACCGTACAGGATTGGATTGATTTTTACAAGGCGCAGGGCTACAGCGGCAACTTTTTCATCAATAAAAAGTGCTATGATTTCTTCACTCTTTCCGTCCGCACCCCCTACGATGTGGACAAATCCAAAGTTGTAACCAAAATCGACAACGGTTACTACGGCACGCCGGGCATTATCACCGAGTAAAGGAGGCAGCAAAATGAAAATTCAAGTAGTGAAAGACTACACGACGAATTTTGAGGGCGATGTTTATACCATCGACCTCAGCCGCAAATTTGAGGGATTCGAACCCGGAGATTTGATCTGTTATGCTTGTCCGTTCTCGCCTGCTATGCCGCTGCAACTCGAACTTGCAATTCGTGCAGACGGTTCTTTGATCTTCCGAAGCTGGAAATTTATCGAGGGCGAAGGAAACCATTACCTTCACACGCGCGAGCTTTCCGAGGCCGACTGCAAAGGCATCCAAACGCCATTCATTCCAACCGAAGCGCAGACCGATACCGTGAACGGCCTGTTCTCAGGCCGCATCAAGTTTGAAGGTCTAAAACTTGCGGTAGGCTCTACTCTCCAGCGCATTTGCCCTATCGACTTGCAGCGCGAAGAAAAGCTGACCGGCGAAAATATTTATCTTGCCTGATTGTAAATACCATGACAAACCCCGCTCACCAAAGCCATAAGGTGAGCGGGGTTTGTCATTATACGACTGTTTCGGTTTTGCAGGACTTGCACCCGCTTTCAGCTCTATGCAAACCGGTATACCTCCACAGGGAGGTATGAACGCTATCGTCGCGTCTGTACGTCGGGCTTTTACCGACGGTTTCCCGGCTGTCCAGAACGGTTGTATGAAATCCAGAGAGGTATTACCTCACTTTCGCAAGTTTACTTGTGTTTCCGTCCTGATGATTAGGTTGTTTATTGCAAGAGATAAACAGACTGGTGCTCTTTCGCGGCGTGTACTTAGCCACCCGAAAGCGCCGTATCGGCTTTGTAACTTTGTACCGGTTGTTTTGCTCTCGGCTCTCTAAGTCCGTGTGAGTGCTTATCCGGTCAGCACTCGCCCTCTCGATATAGGCTGTTCGGCGTCTCTGTCCGTCGTGTCACGCGTCTCTATCGGTGCGTAATCCGGCTGATTTCCTCGTAAGGTTACAGCGGGGAGCGACCCCGGTTGCGGCGTGCCTGCAAGCACCCGCGAAACTCTGCCGAACTGTTGCAGCAGTCCAGCATTGTTCGGAAACAGTGCTCGTCTTTCCGAGCTGTCAGAATATTATCGTCCTCGTTGGAGGCGTTGTGCTCCCTCTGCCTCATGCAGCTTTGGGAGCAGATTGCCTTGCACGTTGTCCGCCATGCAAGGCTTGCCAAAAGTCCGCCACATTGCCCTTGGCTAAAAAGGTTCTGTACGTTACCCGTCCGGCCTCATGAAGCCATCCGGGCATGTTTGCGGTGACTGTTGCCCGCAGACACCGCAACCCATTCTCAATTTTAGCGTGTATGTTATTACTCCGTCACCCTCATGCAGGCTTTGGAGCAGGTCAGCGGCAGGTCTTCCCACCGCTTTAAGTAGATATTTGGGGTTAAACAGAAAGGCTTGTCACCCGTCAGCCCTCACGCAGGCTTCCGGGCGTGTACCCGCCTTTCGGCGGGTTGAAAGTGGAGGAACGAAACTCCGTGATTCCGCCCTTTAGGGCTTTTATCACGATATCATTATACCACCATTCTTTGTAGTATTGTGTAGCCTGTTTTCCACAATGTTATGCACAACCTGTGCGTATATGTTCTACTGCCCGCAATGCCCGTGCGTGCATCTTTCCGCGAACGTGCACTTCGTTGTAATTCATTCTCTCGGCGGTTTCTCTCCACGTCCGACCGTTTACATAGTGCTCGATCAGCAGCGCCCGCAGCGCCGCATCCTGCACCTTAGCCGTTGTGCTGATAATCTCGGCCTTAATCAGCGCAAGTCGTTCCTGTTCTTTCTGTATCTTTTCGGATAGGGCAAGATATGCATCCGCCTTGTTTGCAGTCACGTCACCTCCGCCGCCCGGTGTGTCCTTGATCGTCGCCGTTGCGCTTGTCGCCCGTGTCCATGCCCTTACTCGTGCTTCTTCCAACGCAGAGATTGATTTTTCAAGGTCAATCCCTCGTCTGAGCCATTCTTTAGTCGTCGTGTGCCACTACCTCCTCCATACCGTGCTGTGTATATCGCCTGCGACGGCTGATTCTCGCCGCCTTGCGGACGCAACCCACACCCGGTTCACATCCGCGCGATTTCCCCGTGTCGATCAAATAATGACACGCCCATAGCTTAGACCCTTGGCTTGTACCCAGTACCCGCCAGTGAGCGCACCCAGCGCATTCGCTTTTCTTTTTCATGCTAATGCTATTCCATTCTCCCGCAGTTCTTCAATCAGATCGTCGATTTTAACGTATTTTCGGGCGATACTGTCTGCGAGGTAGTTTGTTTCGTCCCATATCCGCCGTAATCGGTCATAGTCGTACCCTTCTTTATCCCGTAGAACGCTAAACATAATTGCCCATGTAGACGCAACCGCCGTGTTCGTTGCGTCTCGTTTGGCTTTTTCTATGTCACCCTGCGTCGCCGGTATTCGGTATGGGTTGACTTTCTTTTTCTTCGCCATTTCCGTACCTCCAATTTTCATACCGCCGCATCTCGTCCAGATACTGCCGCATCTCCGCGCTGTACTGCTTCACTCGTCCATCCGCTCCAACATATCAATGTACTTTCTCGCCATCGCCGCCACCTGAATTGCCTCGCAAGCCGCTGCTTCGGCGTACTGTTCAACGAGAGCCACCTGCAGCGACGTTGGGATACCGTCACGGATTCGGCGCCAGAGCTGCTCCATCGCCATCTCGATACTGTCGCATTCTTCCCGCAGTTCCTCGGCTTCCTCCGTAATGATTGCCCATCCCTCGTGCTCCGAGTGGAACTGCGGAAAACGCTCATTTGCGCTTTCCAGTTCCTTTTCAACGAGCATCTTTACGTCTTCACTTACTGCATTCATTATTTTCTTCCTTTCAAACACAAATCATCGGCGGGTGCGGAATCTCCGTATCTACCGGTCTCCACAGGTGCAGGCAGTACGGATGGTTATTGATGTACTCCGACTTAGGCGGGTGGAACTGCATAACGCGCTCGTCCTCGCCGAAAAACATATCCTTAATCGCGCACATCTCGTCCCATGTCGGGCAGCACTTGCGCTGTGCAGAGCCGGGCGAAACGCTAACGTGCTCCCATCCCATGCCGTTGCTTGCAATCACGCGGAACGACTTGCCGCCGACATACACCTTAAAAACACCGTTTCCGCTGTCGCCGGTGCATCCATAGAACTCGCGTTCTCTATCTTTCAGCCGGAACTTGTCCAGCTTGTGCAGGTCAATCATACAGGTTCACTCCCTCAATCTCCGCACGGATTTCCAACGTATAAAGATAGTCAGACATGTGCTCACACTGTGCTTTAAGCAGCTCGATAGGGCATTTCAGCGTAAAATCAAGCGTGCCCGCCGCGTGCTTAACAAGTAGCCGATTCAGCTTTTCATAGCGTTCCTTCGTCTCGTGGTACTCGCGCTTCATGCGCTCCTGCCATGTGTCCGGCGCAGCGTTCTCGCCCTTCGGTTTATCGATCGTCCTCTTCATCAGCCGCAGCGCGTCCGCGCACATCGCTCTGAACTCCCGAAACTCTGTTGTATTCAATTTCCAGATTTCAACTGCATTTTCCGTAATCGCGTCTACAATCTTGATAGCTTCATCAATCGTCATTTTTCATTCTCCTCATCGCTTTTGCCGTCCATGGTTCAAATGCCATGATTTCATCAAGTAATCCGTGCGGATTTCCATCAAAACAAATAGCTCGGTCGTCAATATACACAATCGCAGGCGGTTTTTCCTTCATCACATCGTCAACAACAATGTCGTGCTTGGCCAGATATTCCTTTACGGCCATAATGCCGTCTGGTGTATCGCAGCGGGTCGATACAACAACTACCCGGTACAATTTCCGAATGTCGTTAATTGCCTCTCTGATTCCCTGCACCGGTGGGTCGGGAATAACCGTTTTCCCCTTCCAACCGGAAGTATAACTGTGAATAACGCCGTCAAAATCAAATACAACAGTTGGTGTCATTTTTCTGTTCCTCCATAGTGTTCAACAATGAACCGGTTCGCCGTTGTTTCCGGCGCGGTTTTCCATGCAATCAAGCCGATCACGTTCGTGAGCAACATCACACCGACAAAAATCAATCCGCAGGCAGTGTATAAACCAAACACCGGTACCCCTTCGCTGTTGCATATGACACAAGCCAAGAGGATAAAAATTGATAAACCTATCGCCAGTGCGCCCAAAATTACAAGCCATTGAAACTTGACCGATTCCCGCGCAATAACCTCCTGCACCAGTGTTTCCGGCGTAACGCCCATCTGAGCGGCGATTTCAGCAATGGTCATTCTTCCACCCTCTCATACGTCTTCGCGAACACATCCGGCTTGCAGGGGTAGTATTCGCCGTTTACGCCCTTGATGATGTAGTCGCCGATAGTGGCGTACATCATGCCCTCAAGAGTGCTTATCATCAAATCGTAATTAAGAATCACACCATCTGCACGCTGCTTGCGAGCAGTAAAAATTGCTTTGTTTCCACAGAAATTCGCAATTCCTTCGCGGTTCTTACCCGTCCAACGGACGGCCTCAATCTCCACGGGTTTCTTTCTGAACTTCATTCTTCCGTCCCCCAATGCATCGGTCTGCCACACCACGGGCAAAAACTTACCAAACCAGCCCATCTGCCGTTAATAGGCTTTCCGCACCTGGAGCACCAGCCTACCAAATCATCACCGTATTCCTCCATTTGCGATTTGGTAGCCGGTTCCATAGTAGCCTCTCCGTCGCGCAGCATTCCATATTCAGCGCGGGCTTTGTTGTAACCAACTTCCCAACCGGCGTTCCACACACTTTCCGCATTGCGCTTGCTTTCTCGCAGTACAAACTCTTCTATTTTTCTATTCATCGCCCGTAACCTCCATCTCTCGAATCAGCCGGTTCAGATACCATCGCGGTTTCTTTCTGAACTTCATTCCGTTACTCCCTCACATTCCGCCCCGCAAGCCGCATAGCCTGCAAGATCAATCCAACTGTCAGCCTTTCCGCCGCCTACTGCAATGCGTGCAATCTTGAGCAGCGCCATCATTACAGCAACGTCCTTTGCCTCTACGCGCACGTTCACGCCCCTTGTGCAGGCTTTATTAAGATACGCCTCCCACAGCTCCGCAATCGCTTTGAAGTTATTCTCCGGTGTGCCGTAGTCCTGCTCGCGCTGTCCGCATACGCACTTTTCCGCCGCGTGCAGGATGTCCGCACGGGTCAGTTTGCGCTTCACGTCCTCGCCACACTTCTCGACTACCTTTCGGATGTCGGGCGTATCGTCGATCACCTCAAAGCCGAGCAAGTGCGCCACCTCCTCCGGATTTGTATGCGCGTAGTGTTCGCAGCATTTCGCACCTCTCTTGCTATATAACACACAATTAAAGCAATACCGCCATTTTTGGCAATGCTCACCGACCACCGACTCAATGCTGCCGTACACCTTGCCGTTTTTCTTGAATATCATCGTTTGTCCTCCTGCTCCATACGCTTAATAGCGTTTTGCACAACCGCTACAATCGAACAACACTCACCAATCGTGAGATACGGTGCGATATCTCGTACCGTTGCGATAAGGGCACGCGCCGCCGCCGGTTTAATTGGCCTGTCAAATACTTCATTGTTAATTTGAGCCATTGGTCGCCCTCCTGTTCCATGCTTCGGCAGCTTCGTCATATCCGTTTTTAATAACAGCAGGTTGGCCATCTATCAATTGGATTTCGTGCAACTGCCAGAAATAAATTCCACACTTTTCACAGCCAACACGATACTTAGCACGCAAAACGGGGTGGTTCGCCCAAACGTCGTATGTTTCGGTGTGCTTACCTTGAACAGTCGCTTTTCCTCCACAAAACGGACAGGGTTTAAGCTCAATCATCATTGATTGCACCTCCGTCCATCTTTGCACCGCAGTTGGGGCAGTAGTTCGGGAGCCAATAGTTCCACGTCGTTGCGTCCAGTCCTTCCGTTGACTTCTCTCCGCACAATGAGCAAGTTTCGGTTGCGTTCCACCACCCATGCACCACCGGCACAACATCGGCGGCAGGCGCTTTCAGAATAGCTTCAACGCAATCATCATATCCGCGCCGGTACATAGGCGAGACGTTGTATGATTCCATTGCTCTAAGTTGTGCAAGTAACTCTTCTCTCGCAATGTATTCAGCCATTGTCTGCACCTCCGTCCATCTTAGCCCCGCATACAGGGCAATAATTCCAGTTGTTCAGGCGATACTCGCTCTCTGTCAGTGCGCAGCCGCAGTTGGTGCACCTGACAGCTGCGGCACCACTCGGGAACGTATATCTCCCAGAATCATCCCACCGTCCATGCACCACCGGAACCCAGTCCTTGAGGTTTTCTGCCTGCTGTTCCACTCGCTCCTGTGATGCTTTTGCATTATGCTCTGCTATGCGAAGCAGCTCGATAATCTCCTTTTTCGTCATGCTGTGTAAGGTGCTGTCTGCCAGCGGTTTATACATTGTCTACGCCTCCGTCCATCTTCGCCCCGCAGTTGGGGCAATAATCGGTTGGTGAATTATTAGGTGCATCGCATTCCGAACAGTAGAAGTTAATCCATTCTTTACACCCGTTATTCAAATAAAAGTGCTCCTTGCTTTCAATCCATCGCCCATGCACTACCGGCACAACGTCGGCGGCAGGCACGCTCGCAAGAGCCTGCTTTGCTTTATCCCAATCAAAGCCTTGCTCCGCAAGAGCTAAGTTCGCCGCTTCACGGTCAATGTATTCGACCGGAGTTTTCCAATCATCAATAACCTTATTCCACATCGTTTTCCTCCTTGATCGTCACGCACAGTTCAACCGTTCAACCATTCCTAACCCTCCCTAATCTCAATTCTCCTAACTCTCGGTAAATCTCATCTCTCAGCTTCATTGCTTTCCTTTTGGAAACATCAACCGAGCAGCCTACGCCGTGCAGAATATACCGATTGCAATACTTGCACTTTTTCAGCCAGCACTCATCAACCGCCGGAATAATGCTTTCTCCGCTCGGCTCGTGGATGCCGTACCAACACTTTAGCCGCATTCGTTTTCCTCCCATTCCTTGCATCTGCTTTCCGCGTCCATAAAATCTGCCCGGTGTTCGCTGTCGCCGTTGCAGCACACTTCACAAAACAGCCCGTACCATTTGCAATTCATACACCGTCTATCCACATCTGCCCCTCGCCTCCTTTGCGCTTTGCGCGCTTGAACGCATGATGCCGAGAAATTCCGCGTGGTTCAGCAGCTCCATTAGGTCGTTAGGTGCAGGCGTAGCCGTGCAGGCCAGCTTGAACGGTGTATCGCGGAACGCTCCTATAATCTGCCGTTTGGTTTTTCCCATGTAGCTTTTTAAAATCGAGCTTTCGTCTAACACCACAGCACCGAACTTTGACGTGTCGAACTTGTCCAGTTTTTCATAGTTTGTGATATTCACGCCCGGCGTAATATCCGCATCCATCTCCGCCAAAGTCACCGGCACGCCGAACTTCTCGCCCTCGCGCACGGTCTGCCGCGACACCGCCAGAGGCGCCAGAATCAACGTCGGCCTGCCGGTCTTTTGTGCGGTTTCCTGTGCCCATGCAAGCTGCTGTGCCGTCTTGCCAAGCCCGCAATCCTCGAATAGTGCCGCGCTCCCGGTCTTGCACGCCCAGTCCGTCACATATCTCTGCCACTCAAACAGATTTTCGTGCTTCTCCTGCATATCAAATCCGCTTTTCGGTCTGCTTTTCAACTTGCCCTTCAAAAAGTCCTCATACTTCATCCGTTTCATCCGCTCCCAAAATCTCAACCTCAACCCGCGGGTGTTTGGAATCCACATCAAAGTGATCTTCAAACCCTCGGATATTCTTCCATCCGTCGTTACTCAGATACCGCGCTTTAACAAGCGCATCCTGAATAACCTTGCGCCCAAACGCGCAGATATTATCCTTGTCCCGTCGCCGGTCTTTTTCATACCAGCGGTAGATCATATACACCGGTTCTTCAAACTCCACGTTTCCGAGCTGTCTTGCCGCGTGCATCACAACGGTTTCGCACTTCTTCTTGAGCTGTGCGCCCAAGTACCGGTTGCGCCGTTCCGCCTCGATCAGCTCATTCAGTCCCGGCAGCGGGCCTTTGATTACAAATTTCATCTTTCACCTCTGCTGGCTTTCACTCGTGCCGCCCACTCATTTTCCCAGTCACTGGCGGCGGGCGCACCGTTAAACATCGGCGCATCCGTTTTGGTTTTCTTCGGCTTGTCTCCGATTCTGTCCCAAATGATACCCTTCCAACCTTGCGACATACTCAGCCGGATAACCTCGGCTACTGCCTGTTCGCCGTTCTGCTTTACGCGGTTTTCAATGGCACTGAGCAGGCTTTTTAATCCTGTCGGCTTGTACCCTTCCCTGCGTTCAGCTTTGTATCTGAGCCAATCCTCGACCGCCGAGCGTACCGGTTCGTTAAACCGTTCCTTCCAGCCCGGCTCTTTTGGCTTTTCCGACTTTGGCGCTTTAGGCTTCGGCGGACATTTTGCCGGTTCCGGCACTTCGTCCCGCTCGCAACTTTGGTACTCGTCATACTTGCTGACAGTAATCACGGTGTAGTGCCGATTGGTTTCCACCGTGATTTCGCCGGTCTTTTTCAGTTTGCCGAGTGCCGTCCGTACCTGCTGCACAGACAGCCCGCTTTCCGCCGAGAGTGCCGCATAGCTTGTTGCGAACGCACCGCGCGGTATTTCTATACCCTGCCACTCACAAGCCTTATAATTGGCTCTCAACAAGATGTGAAGCCATAGCTTGCAGGTGGGGAGGTCTGTATACCATCCCCACTCTGTAAGTGCACGGTGCAGCTTAATGTGCCCGTTCATTCCCCATCACCTCAGAACGGAACGTCCGAATCTTCATCCAGCATATCCGCAAAATCGCTGTTCTCCTTCGGCTTGCCCTCGTTCTTGCCTCCGCAGAAGTCGATGCTTTCGCACTGCACTTCCCACGAGCGACGCTTATTGCCGTTCTTGTCCTGCCAGTCGCGGCTTTCCAAACGGCCGGAAACAATGCACATATCGCCCTTGTGGAACCATGTGCTTGCATGCTCTGCCAGCTTGCTCCACAGGCAGATATCTACAAAATCGCTCTGATACTGTCCGTCCGCGTCCTTGCGGCTTCTCTGTACGGCAAGCGTACCGCCCGCAACCGGCGTGTTACTCTGCGTGTATCTCAGCTCCAAATCCTTGGTAAGCCGTCCCTGTAAGATGATCTTATTCAGCATTTGCAAATCTCCTTCGTGATGTACGATTTCAGTTCTTCCGGCGTGTAATACACCCGAGCGCCGATACGCACGCATCGGATATAACCCGCCTTGTGGATTTCGTCCAGTGTGTCCACGCTGATGTTCAGCGCGTCCGCCGCTTCCTTGCGCGTAAGTAACAGCTTTTCCATTTATCGTCCCGTCCCTTTCGTATACTTCTGGTTTTCCTCGCTCCACATGGGATAGAGGCTTTGCAGGTACTCCCGCATTTCCCGCTTGATTTCCTTTCCGTCGCCCTGATCCATTTCCCGGTGACACTCCGGGCACAGCATCACAAGGTTTGTCGTGATACCCATGCCGCCGCGTGCTCTCGATACAAAATGGCACGCTTGCAGCACACCGCCTTTCCCGCAGTGGCGGCAAATGCCGCCGTCCCTCTCCCAGCATTCGCGCCATACCGCCGGACTAATGCCGGTAAACTTGGTCTGCCGTCTCATTCTTCCATGTCCTTTCTCGCCGCGCGTTCCAACCTGCGCTTTGCCGTCCGGCGATTTGCTTTTTTCATCTTTGCCCAACCTCTGTGGTTATAAGCCCAGCACTCGTATTTGTGCGAAAATTCGCCGGGGTTTCTTGCAAATCTCTTGTAGTTTCCCCACTTCATACGCCGCGTTCCTTTCTTCCGGTTTCCCACTCGTCTTTCAACTCGCTTAACAGGCTGGGTGGCGCGGTTTCTACTCCGGCGTTTTTGCAATCCTGAATGCAGTTGTCAATCAACTGTGACATTTGCCGCTTGTCAAAATCGCTCGAACCATAATACGCAAGCACTGTTGTGCATCCGCTGATTTTCGACGCTCTGGTTTCAATAAACCTTCCGGTATGGTTACTCGCCCACTTTTGACCGAAACTCGCTACTGCCCTTGTCTGCATACACAGTACTTCATAGTTGCCAATGTCTTTGATATGTCGTCTGTAAATGCACTCCGGTGGTTCACCCATGGCCTTAGCCAGTTTTCTGCACAGTGCCCAGTACATCGCATTTGCGTCAAGGTCTCGTATTTCCTGCTTAGGCGCGATCTTGGCGGTATACACCTTACCATCTTTGAGTTTTTCGCACTCAACTCGTGCCATAGGTGCATTGCTGATGTGAAGACACAACCAATTTCCGAGATCGTTGTGTATTACGTGCGCACGATCAAACTCATGCGTCATGGCATAGCCTCCATTGCCTTCTGATGGTCTTTATCGTCCATCTTCTTGTTCAGCTCTACCATCAATGCGCCGTAATCATTCATTTTCAGTTTCGGAAGATCATCCAGCGGAAAACCGATGGTTTCTTCAAACTGCTTTTTCGTGGTTGCGCCCAGCGCTTTTGCAATCTTCTTAATGGTGGTTGTTTCCACCTCACCAATCACATCTTCTGGCGGCTTTTGCAGCGCCAGCTCCCGCTCGATTTTTTTAAGCGCAAAATGATATTCGTCATACGTTACCTCGGACGTAGTACGGCAGCCGGTAAGTCGCATAAGGTGTTCTTGCGCCTTGTCATTGCCGTAGACCTGTTGCAGCCTGTGCGCAAACGCCTGACAATCGCGTTTAATCAGCTTATCCGTACCTGCCCGCTCGACTTCTCCAGAATACTTAGTCTGATCTTCTCGCACGCTGTCATCGTTCCAGTACACATCTGCGCCAACGCCGAGCATCTTTGCGGCAACTGAGATAGCGTCAGTATATGCCATCTTCCAGCATTCGTCTGATACCTGCGGGCCGTTTCTGGTCTGAGAAACAAACTGACTGCCGCCCGTGCCCGGAATAGCGTCCGACCATTCTCCGTCCGCTTTGATAAACAGATTGATATTGCAGAATGCACACACAACGCCGTCATGCGTTTCAAGCCACTGTTTGACAATCTCGGTTTTCCAGCCAATGCCGCACGGCCCGAATTGCTCCGTCAGCGTCTTAATGCGCCACATGGGGTTAATGTCGGTGAATCCTTTCAGTTTTCCGGCCTGAATTTCCTTTTTCGCTGTCTCCGGCACTGTGCGCAGCGCATTATACAGCGTCAGATTGTCGCTCATTCTTCATCCTCCTGCTCAAAGTCATAAACCGCCATTCTCAAATCATCGAGAAAGCTCTCGATTTCCTGCGGAAACAAATCCGTGTAATCCTCCAGATACAGGCCAATAGCAGTCTCGGCTTCCCGCATATCCTGCAGCTTGTTAAGCCGCTCCTGATCTGCCCTCTCCGGCGGCTCTAACGCCCGCTCGGGGCAGCCGGTCAGTGTATCACGCATTGCGCAGCGCCTCCAATACCTGCTTCTCCGAGGCAAAGGTTACGCGGTTGTCCTTGTCCCACTTATCCCAGTATCCGTTTCTGTAGCGATAGCACTCTTTCTTCTTCAGCTCATCGCCGTTTACCACCTCAAAAAACCACACTTCTGCAGTGCAAGTCAGCGCCGAAATGTTCATCATCACCGGCGTTTCCGGTTTCTTTTTAAGAACCAGATCAAGCAGGCTGTGAAACAGCTTCTTGTCTTTTACCATTGCTTTTCCCTCCGTCCGGTGCTATAATCACCGTGTAATGTTTTTGCATGCCGCTGATTGGGTATCCTACCACCCGTCAGCGGCTTTTCTCATTCCCGTTCCGGCATTTCCAGTTCACCAGTGATCGGCGCGAAGCACTGCGGCAACGTGTTGCCGAACTGATCTTTCCAGAGCATAAACCGCCAACCCATCTTGTCAACTGTCCAAGTCTTGAATCCGCACTTTTCAAAGTAATCTGCCTGCTCCGCCATCATGGACAGCGTGCATACATCGTCAGGCTGAAAATCCAGCCCGCCCTTCTTGTGCGGTGCAAACCGCATCACCCGCTCGGTATCAAACGCCGAGCCGTTAATTTTCACTACCATGCTTGTGTCCTCCGTTCATGCTGATCGTCTTTGCGCTCTCGCGCATCTGCAGGCCGTACTTAGCAGCGTTCATTGCCTTGCAGATAACTCGGCGCTGCATGTCTTTGACTTTCAGCGTCTTGCGTCTTGCTTCCGTCATATCTTGTTTTCTCCCCTCAGCGATAACGACCGCGATATCTCTGCCGGTGATCATAGGCCGCAAGCAGCATACTTGCTCTTGCGCTCACCATGCCGACAGCCAGCAGCGCCAGCATGATAGCGGCTCCGGAAAACAAGTCGATTCTTCCGTTCTCGGTCATACCGCCGGAAATCAGCGTTCCGAGAAAGCACATTCCTGCAAGCCATCCGTAGTGTTTGTAGGTCATTGGTTTCAATCCCCTTTCGCGGTTTCTTGTAACCCTCGAACGTAGTGAGAGGGTTATTCTTTTCTTTCTTTCTTAGAAAGTTAAATTAATATATATTCGACCGTAGGGAGAATATATATATACTTCTTTTCTTTCTTTGTTACTTTCTTTCTTATTCCTTGGTTTGTTATCGGTGTGTTATCGGTTTGTTGATTGTGTGTTATCTGTGTGTTGATGGTCTGTTGTTGGAGTGTTACGCAGACGCTTCCGCCTGCACCAATCGGTTAGCCACATCGGCCACATGATAGCGACCGCCGGTTAAACGCGGGACACCATCTAAATAACGCTGTACGGTACGATAACTAACGCCAAACCAGTCTTTTAACTGTTTTGTGGTAATATATTCGCACCCTGCGAACGTGCGTAAACGACCTTCAACCGTGCGCCTGCGGTTGCTTAATTCTGTTGCTGTCATTCGTTCGACCCTCCGCTTTCTGTGTGTTATTGGTGTGTTGCTTAGTGTGTTGATGGTGTGCTATCGCTCATCATCGTTGTTGCCGCCACGCAGCATTGCACACACAATAAGCAGTGCCATTTCAACGCCCAGTGTTGCCAGCACTCCGGCAACAAAAGGTGGAATATACATCGGTATCACCTCCGCTTGTTCGCCCCTTCCCAACCGTGGTATAATAGCCGGGAAAGGAGGTGTTAATCATGATGTTCTTAGGCCCGGAAATTCGCAACGCCGACCAGAGTGCAGAATTGGAATTCCGTGAATCCATGGAAAAGCAGTTGGAAGAAACCAACCAAAAGCTACAAACTCAAATCGACGATGCCCATGCAGAAGCAAAGGCCGCTTCGCGTGAAGCAATGATTGCTCGTGCGCTTGCTATTGCTTCGCTGATTGTCTCGGTTATCGCCTTATTTAAGTAAGTCGAACACCTTACAGATCAATACACAAGTAGAGAACCCCAGCGAGAAGCCGGCCAGTGCTATACCAAAGCTGCCTGACATGAAAATCTCTTTGACTTTCTTCATTGCTGCTCACCTCCGCTTATGCGCTCTCGTTGTCATGGTGGTCGATACCCAGCAGGTAATCAACCGAGCAATTGAACAGCTGCGCAAGCGCCACAAGTTGCGAACACGGAACATCCGTCCGGCCGTCCTGCCAATTCGCGTAGGTCTTTCTGCTGATATTGATCTGCTTAACAAGCTCTTCTTTAGTCCAGCCTTTACGACCTCGCTCCGCTTCAATGTTTGGGAATTTCATTTTTCTCACCTCCTGTATTCGCATTTTGCGAACATCATGGTTATAGTATATTCTCATTCCGCGAATATGTCAAGCGGTTTGCAGAAAATAATTTACTCATTTTGCGAATATTTCTTATTGACAGTGCGCGCGCAGCAGATATATAATATAGGCAAGCAGAGAGGAGTGATGAAATGATATTTGACCGAATAAAAGAATTGCGCGAAGGAACCGGAATGAGTGCGCGAAAGTTCGCAGAAAGCATTGGAATAAAGTACACAACCTATTACGGGTACGAAACCGGAACCAGAGAACCCGGTTCCGACACTGTAACTGCACTATGCAATTATTTCGGTTGCACCGCAGATTACTTGCTCGGTCTTTCGAATGACCCTCACGGGCATCGACCAGAAAAAGAAAAAGCCCCTGCCCCGGCCAAAGCCGAAACAGGGGAAGTAACTGCAGAACAGATCATGCAAACCTTTGTATCAGCAGGATTGGCGCCTACTGGACAAGATTTGACGGATGAGGATTTACGGTTCCTTCAATCCATCTTTGCAGCTATCGCAAACTGGTTTGCCAGCCGCGATGCACGATCGGCTGACAGCGACAAAAGCACGCAGTAACCGCTGCGGATTATCAAAAGTATTGAGATAGGCCGCGAGTGCCTGATAATTGGGATACTGATTTTCCATGTTGGTTTCCTGCCTCTCTTGATACTTCTTGATATTATGGTATTACCAATATAAGGCAATATCAAGCAAAACCGTCCGTCAAGTTATGACAATATTATATATCGAACACTTGTTCGATTCAAGGACGAGTTTTCTAATTACAAACAAAGTCCAATAAACAGGACTTATGCAACACGGGAGAGTGTCAAAATGAGTTACGAGGTTTGCTTTTACAATGGACGTATATCATTCATCTTTCCCAAACCTGCTGGTGCTCTTTATGACAATCGAGATATTATCTACGATGCAGAAAGAATATCCGTAGATGGTGAAGCGCATGATTTAACATCTATTTCGTCCATTGAATCTATTCCGGTTCCTACTTTTGACAATTCAATATCGGTGCACGATGATTTAGGTGTCACCGGTTCGTTGGAATATGTTCTAAGGATGCATGCAAGCAGGCTGTGGAAAATTGAAAAGTACGACTTAGCACTTGCATGTATAGAGAAAGCAACCGAAATCATGTTTGAATCGCCCATCGGTTGGAGTGAAAACGATTTCTACCGCGTCGTGCAATGGTACGAGGAAATCGGAAGATTTTCCAAAGCCTTAGAGTGGCAGCATAAAATCGAGGAAAACTCAAATAAAATCTCGGTTGGTGCTGCACTCAGAACCCGTATCTACAATGAGGTAAAAATCAACTGCCTGGCCATGGGCACAGATCTCGTTTTGATTCCATGGGAAAACGGAAGAAGTGCAGTGTCTGCCAAATATCAAGGGCGTGTGTATACCATGCACGGAAATGATTGGCGTTTTCCTAAGCTCCCGAAATTCATTCTAAAGACCGGATATGTAGAGCCAGACGGCGCGTTCGTTCGATTCCCTATAGTCTTTTTCGACGACAGAAACCAAGATAGGATTTATTATAAAGGCGAAGAACAGCCTATGCTTCACACAAGCTGGAGGCCGTTTGTTGATGATCGAGACGAAGACGAGATCGAAGTATACAACGAATTGCAGCGCAGGATTCGTCACGACAAAGAGCGTAGGTTAAATCACAGTATATATTACCGTGTAAGGTATCTTCTTCCTGACCTATGTCCTAAATCTCTCAGCGGATTCACTCGTATAAAAAATCAGAACTCCGCCAAATATCAAAAGCTGGTAGAGGAACTAAGCGGTCTCGGTTTTGCGATTCCAGATACTACAATAGAGATTGAAGAACCAATAGACCCGGAACCAAACTACCACGGAGGACGGATTATAAAACCGTTTATTCTGCCGTGGAAGTGATAAGCGAAATAAAAAGGGTGTAACGTTTTGTTACGGCCTTAAAGTGGTACTAAATAACGTTTCGTTATCGAGTTAGTCCTCAAATTTTGAAGCAAATAAAAGGGAAGGTGAAATTATGTTTTGCACGAATTGTGGCACGGAATTCGAGGGGAATTTCTGCCCGAACTGCGGAACAAAGGCTGGTGAACAACCACCTGCACAAACAGTTGCCCCGAAGGAAACGCACGAGTATTACGACAAAGAAGGCGATCTAATCGACCTCGCCACGATCTACGGCGTATACAAGGACAGAACCAACATGGCCGCATTCTTCCGTAAATGCACCGATTACGATTCTGTCACTATCGGTAAAGTGTTAGACTATATCGAGGATAACGTAAAGCCTAAAGAGTACGGAATGCTGGACACAATCCGCATGAAGCGTCAGATTGAAGCACCGATTGAGAAGATCATAAAAGTGCAAGCAATGAACGACCCTTCGGTTAAATTGCAAAAGGCGCAGCTTTCCGAACTGAAAAAGGCGAACAAACTACAGCAAAAAGAAATGAACGCACAAGCGCGTTGTCCGCGTTGCGGCTCTACTTCCCTTTCTGCGCATAAGAAGGGATTCGGCATCGGCAAGGCCGTCGTAGGAGCAGCCATTACCGCACCTCTCGGACTGGGTTTGATCGGTGCTGTAGCTGGCAACAAGGGTGCAAAAAAAGTCCGTGTTACTTGTTTGAAATGCGGCAAACAATTTTGGGCATAAAAATAACGCCCACCGGCGGCAACCGGCGGACGTTAAACGGGGGTAGAAATCTTGTGCAACGGAATTCTACCCTCTTATTATATCGAAAATAGGAGGAAAATGCAATGCCACGTCGAAAAAAAGACCCTCGCGGCTTTGTCCGTGAGACCGGAACTTATATGGGAAAGCATTACGACCTGAGAGCAAAAACCGAAAAGGAACTCAACGAGAAAATCAGGGCAAAACGTGCAGAGATCGAATCCGGAAGTAAACTCATTGAAGCCGGTGTTACCGTAAAGGAATGGGGGAAACGCTGGGTAGAAACTTACAAGTCCGGCGTGAAGGAATCCACGCGCAGGCTGATCGAGGGACGGCTTGTGAACTACGTTTATCCCTACATTGGGGATATCCCAGTTAGCAAGGTGCGGCCGCTGAACTGTCAGGAAGCGCTTAACTCTGCGGAGGGACGTGCGCCGGATACCGTAAAGAAGGTGCAGCAGGCTATTGAGCAGATGTTCCGTGCAGCCAAGCAGAACGGCTTGTGCGTCAATAATCCTGCGGAAGATTTGAAGATGCCCCGTACTGGCAAGCAGAAGAGCCACAGGAGCATTACAGACCGCGAACGTGTTATTTTACTGGAAACTGCAAAGACGCATCCTGCGGGGACGTGGGTGCTTACTCTGCTGTATAGTGGCTTGCGTCCGGCGGAAAGCCTTGTGCTGACATACGCCGATATTACAGGCGGTATGATTACCGTTAACAAGGCATACGACCGAGACACCCGCGCCGAGAAATACCCCAAGTCAGACGCAGGCGTTCGCAAAATCCCGATCATCCCCCAACTTGCCGCAGTCCTGCCGAAAGCCGGTTCGTTCGGTGAATTGGTTTTTCCGCGTAACGGGCACTTGTACGATGAT
>UMAX01020900.1_pt1 | contig 22557 bp, 19 predicted proteins | sample 1963821 | NCBI WGS metagenome assembly UMAX01 (sample SAMEA4835927, study PRJEB28245) | human gut metagenome | biome: gut microbiome; material: fecal sample | place: Denmark | collected 2008 | reverse complement strand
CAACTTATGAAAAGATAATCAGAAATTTAGTAAGTTTTTAAGAAAATATTTGAAATAGTTTTAATTTGCATAATATTCACATATTTGATAAAATCGAAACATATCACATATGTAAAGAGGTATGTATATGAACGGCGAATCATTTTATAAAAAAATGCTGCATGACCACAACGCAGTTTATTTTACAAAGGAAAATTTTGACATCCGAAATGACGGAACCATGGATGTTAGCAGTCAGTTACAGGACGCAGTATACTCTGTTGTAAAAAGGCAGGGGTATGGCGTCCTTTTTGTGCCAGAGGGAAAATATCTTATAAGTAAAACAATTTATATACCAAAGGCTGTAAGGATTATAGGATATGGAGAAGAAAGACCGGAGTTTATATTAAAGGATAATGCAGAAGGCTTTAATGAACCGCATCCTGAGCAAAAAGGAGGATACAAGTATCTTTTTTGGTTTGTAAATATGATGGCAGAGGATGAAAGCAAAATAGCTGATGCCAATCCGGGAACCTTTTACAGTGCCATGTCTAATGTAAACATACATCTTGGAAAGGGAAATGGATATGCTATTGCCTTAAGGACTCATTACGCCCAGCACTGTTTTGTTAATCACATTGATATACATGTAGAATCAGGAATGGCAGGTATATATGATGTGGGAAATGAAATGGAGGATGTGTTTATTAGTGGTGGAAAGTACGGAATCATAACCACAAAATGCTCTCCGGGATGGCCTTTTGTAATGGTGGATACAAGGTTTTATGGGCAAACATCTGCGGCAATAAAAACTCACGAGGCGGGATTTAATATTATAAGAGCTCATAGTGTAAATACATCCAAGTTTATTGATGTTGATGAGGGCTATTTTGAAAAAATCATAATAGAGGATAGTATTTTTGAGGATATGAGTTGTATTATCAGTGCTGCCCAGGAGTTAAACTCCCTTACCCAGATAAATGTATATAACTGTCAGCTGAAGGCTGTGGAAAATATAATCAGATTTAAGGACACGGAAAAGAATATTGCCAATGAAGATTATCAATGCAGACTAAAAAAATATATTCACGGTGTGGTGGTATCCGATGTATTTCCCGACAAGCAGTTTCATGATGAGATATATAGATATGCAAGGGAGATTAATTACAATGACTTAAAAACTGATATTCCAAAGCTTCCGGATATGGACTTGTGGGTTAATGCAAAGGAAGTGGGACTTTCAGGGGACGGCATAACAGATGATACGGAAAGCCTGAAAAAAGCAATAGAAAAATATCAGGTTATTTATTTCCCTCAGGGAGAATACATTTTATCCGATACCATTAAATTAGCTGAAAATACTGTATTCATAGGTATGAATCCGGTATCTACACAGCTGATTTTAAGAGATAATACGGAAAAATTTACAGGCTTTGGTAAAATGAAGCCTTTAATAGAAAGCTCAAATAAGAAAAATATATTGTTTGGAATAGGTATAAATACCAGTGCAAGAAATCCAAGAGCCTGTGGTGTGAAATGGCAGGCAAAAGGTAATTCTTACATTAATGATGTGAAATTCTTCGGAGGTCACGGAAACCTTGTAAAGGGTACCGGAGAATTTGAAATGCCATATGATGAGGGAAGAGCAAGAGATGTGGATGTTAAAAGAGTGTGGGATTACCAGTATCCAAGCCTGTTTATATGTAATGGTGGAGGCGGTATTTTTAAGGATATATGGTCTGCAAGTCCATATGTTACGGCAGGACTTCACATTGAAAATACAGATACTCCATCTAGATTTTACTGCCTGTCCCTAGAGCATCATGGCAGATGTGAGCTTAGAATGATAAATGCCGGAAACATAAAAATATATGGATTCCAAAGCGAGGAGGAAAAGGCAGAAGGGGAGTTTGCCATTCCTATAGAATTACATAATTGTAACAACATAACCTTTGCAACAACATATTGCTTTAGAACAGTGTTTGTAAATAAAGCATTTCCTTATTGCGTAAAAACCTGGAACTGTAAAAACATAAAGTTTTTAAATGTTCATAATTATTCTCAAATGAAATATACAATTGACAATTTTCTGTTAGATGTAAATACGGGAATTGAACTTAGACCATGGCAGGCAGCAGTTGTTGAAGTTACGGGAAATGAACAAAAAGAGGTTATTACCAACAATGAAACTATAATTAAGGATGACAGAAACAGAAAGGAAAAGTACATATCTACCCGTTTGTTTGACGGGTTCAGATTCGCTGATGGAGGATGCTGTGACGGAAAGGGCAACTTCTATTTTGTAGACAGTTTAGATAAAAAAGTATATAGAATTGACGGAAAGACTCTTAAACTTTCCCTATTCTTTGAATCACCATATAAAATTAATTCCATTGGTTTTGACACAAGGGATAACATTATTGTGGTAGGCGAATATAGCATTCCTATGGAGGCAACCATTAATGGAAAAGAAATTGTAAATACACTGCCTAAGGATGCTAATGGAACTTCCTATGGCTTCTGGTATGACAGAAGGGCGCAGGTTGTGGCTTTCTCTGTTGATGCTAACCGGGAAATTGTTAAACTTCACAAAATTAACATAGGAGATATAGAACCGGAAAGGGTATTGTACCCGGGAAACCGTTGGAGGGACAGCACGGATTTCGCAGAAGCAGTTACCTATAATCCTAAAACAGCGTTTTTAGGTCTTGACGGTGCTACAATTGTTCCGTGTCATTATGATTTAATAAGGGCTAATAATTTGGCAAGGTCAAAGCCGGGCAGGAAGCTTTATTCCGTGGACGAGTTATACAAGAGAGTATGGCAGTGTGACATAACCAAGGAAGGACTTTTGGAAAATCCTGTTCCTATAATTGAGGAGGGGGATTTTAAGGTAAAGAAATTTGATGACAAAATTTATGTCGGTGATGACAACATAAAAATATATGATAAAGGAAAACACGTATATACAATAAGAATACAGGAGAGGCCGACGACTTTTGATTTTGGTGGAGAAAAAAGGAAAACACTTTTTGTAACCACAAGGCATTCGGTTTATATTGTGAGGGAAGTTTAAAATAAGGAGACAGAAATGAAAAAGTATCTGCTTACATTATTAGTTGCAGCTACAACCATTATTTTGGTGGGATGTACTACAAATAATCAAAAAGAGAAAAGTACTGAGAAACAGCTAAAGACAGGAATCCAAAATGTTATTGAATACAAAAGCAACGGCAAGGCGGTAAAGGATAAATCTGTGTTAGGTGATAATGTGCTTATATTTTCTCCAAAGGATGATGCATCGGATATTCAAAAGAAGCTAGACGAAATATACAATATTCAGGAAAGAAATCAATTTGGAGACGAAAGATATGCCATAGCTTTTATGCCGGGAGACTACGGGAAATCTCTCCAGGTAAATGTGGGATATTATACTCAGGTGTTAGGTTTGGGAGTTTTACCTGCAGATACTAACATAAACAAATTGTGGGTGGATGCTTCATGGATGAATCATAATGCTACCTGTAATTTTTGGCGGGGAGCAGAAAATTTCAGCATCAATGAATACTGTATGTGGGCTAACTCCCAGGCAGTGTCTCTTAGAAGAATTAATTCTGAAGATGGTATAGTTTTAAGCGACGGAGAAGGATGGTCCAGTGGCGGCTTCATGGCAGATTCTAAATTTAATGGCAACGTGTCTTCAGGCTCCCAGCAGCAATATTTATGTAGAAATGATGAATGGAATTACTGGGAAGGCGGTGTTTGGAACATGGTGTTTACAGGGGTTAGAACATCTATAATTCCTCAGGGACCATGGCCTTATGTTCCATACACAAGGGTGGAAAAAACGCCTGAAATTCAGGAAAAACCATATTTATGTTACGATGATGAAGAGGGCTTTGGGGTAATGGTACCTAAAATGCGAAAAGATTGTGACGGTATTTCGTGGGAAAATGGAGTGGAAGGTACATGCTATAGCCTTAATACTTTTTACATAGCTAGCCCTGATAAGGATAACGCAGATACTATTAATAAGGCATTAGCACAGGGTAAAAATATCTTATTTACACCTGGTGTGTATAAAATTGATAAAACCATAAATGTAACAAAAGAAAATACTATTATTTATGGAATGGGGCTTGCCACGTTAGAAGCAGTTGACGGAAATATATGTATGGAAACAAAGGATGTTTCAGGCATAAAAATTTGTGGACTTTTGTTTGATGCAGGAGAGAAAAAATTAGAAACTATGCTTAAGGTAGGAAGTGAAAAAAGTGATGTGTTTCATGAAGATGACCCTATATGCCTAAGTGACGTGTATTTCAGGGTAGGTGGCGGAAAATATGCAGGAAAAACAGACAACTGTATCACAATAAACAGCAATAACGTTTTAGGAGATAATCTTTGGGTTTGGCGTGCCGACCACAGTGATAATGTGGGATGGAATGTTAATACGGCACCTAATGGAATTATTATTAATGGTGATGATGTAACTATGTATGGACTGTTTGTAGAGCATTTTCAAAAGTATCAGACTATATGGAATGGAAATAATGGAAGACTTTATTTCTATCAAAGCGAAATGCCTTATGATGTACCAAAACAAAAGGCATACATGAGTCATAATGGAACGGTTAAAGGTTACGCATCCCTTAAAATAAGTGATGATGCAGAAAATTTTGAAGGATATGGTATTGGCATATATTGTTATAACAGGGATGCAGATATTGAAATATTATCAGGGGCTGAGGTTCCGGATAAGGAAGGCGTCAGCCTTCATAATGTAGTTACCGTAAAACTAACGGGAAAAGGTCAGATAACCCATGTTATTAATAATCAGGGGGATTCTGTAACAGAGGGAGGAAATACAGCTCATATTAAATCGTATGAAAATGGTGAAATAGAAAAATAAAAGGATGGATTGCTAAACAGTCCATCCTCCATCAAGAGTGATTATCTGTCCAGTCAGGTAATCACTTGTTTTTATTAGTGAAAATACGGCTTTTGCCACGTCATAAGGGGTTCCGATTCTTCCACAGGGAATTTCATCACATAGGGCATTTATATCTTCTTTAGTTAAGTGAGCGTTCATTTTAGTATCGATTATGCCACAGGAAATGGCATTGACCTGGATGTTTGAAGGAGCAAGCTCCTTAGCTAAAGCCTTAGTAAAGGAATTTATTGCACCTTTTGTGGCAGAGTAGGCTACTTCACAGGAGGCACCACAGTTACCCCACACAGAGGATATGTTTATAATTTTTCCGGCTCCTTTTTTTAGAAAAACAGGAATGATTTCCTTTGACATGCCAACTGCTGATGTTACGTTGGAGTTCCATAAATTATTCCAATCTTTTTCTGTTAAATCCTGAAGAAGCCCAATAACGGAAATCCCTGCATTGTTAATTAGAATATCAGGATAATGGCCGTCTAGTTCTAATTGTTTCATTAATTTATTTATATTATTAAAATCCGATAAATCACATTTATAATAGAAGAAACTCCCATTTGCTTCTTGGGCAATGAAAGATAGTGCATCTTCATTAGAATAATAAGTTCCTATAACCTTAAATCCCTTATTAATGAGAAAACGTGTAATTTCAACACCGATTCCACCGGAAGCACCGGTTAGTAATACTGTTTTTTTCATATTGCAAACCTCTTTTTACAAATTAATGTTGATTTTAAGTATAACATATCTTATAATCTATAGGAAGAAAAATAATCTTAACAGACATATTAGAGAATGGTACATTTTTGTTATAAAATGTATGGCATAAAGAGCAATTTGTTGACAAGTTGTGAGACTAATGCTATAATTGTAACAAAAATGTAATATTTTAATATGTAAAATTTTAAATAAGGCAAGATATTGGAGGTCTGATTTTAAATGAGATATAATTATTCAAAAAGATTTGCCGGAAGTGTTTTAGCAGCTGTTATGGCTGTTACGCTAGTTCAGCCGATGTTTGGTGAGGAATTAAATATCGAAGAACCAAGCGCAGGAGCTGCACTTGCCATAGAAAACTATATTGCAAGTACAGGTAGTGAAAACGATTTGGCATCATTACTTCCGGAAAAGGATTCATCAGTAGAAACAAACAAAACTACTACGAAGACTACAAAGAAGAAAACATCAAGCGAAGAAGAATTATTTAGTGATATAGCAATCGCCAGAGTTAACGGTGGTGCAGAAGGTTACGTAAGAGTCAGAAGAATACCAAGCACAAAGGGAAAAATGGTTGGTAAGATTTACAACAACTGTGGTGCAAGAATTCTTGAAAAGACAAACAACGGATGGTACAAGATTGTATCCGGAAATTGTACAGGCTATATAAAAGCAGAATATTTCGTAACAGGAAGTAAGGCACAGGATTACGCATTAGATGACGGATATGTATTTGCTAACATTAAGGATACAGGTATCCACGTAAGACAGTCCCCTACTACTAAGTCAGATGTAGTAACTAACGTTTACAATAAGGAAACATACGTTATAAAGAAGTTCAGCAATGATGGCAATTGGGTTAAAATCAAAATTAAAGCCGGAGTTAGTGGCTGGGTATCATCAGACTTTGTTAAGATAAGTATTGATATGGATACAGCCATTACCATCAAGGAAGAAAAGGAACAGATTAGAAAGCAGAAAGAAGAAGAGGCAAGAGAGCGTCAGGCACAGTTAGATGCTCAGAAGAAGGCTGAAAGCAATAATAATTTACAGTCAGACAACTCTTCTAACACAGCTGGCAACAATACATCAAATAATAACAGTGATAACAGTAACAAGAGTAATAATAGTAGCAATAACAATAGTACTCCTTCACAGAGTACAAACACACAGCCTTCATATGGAGATGCATCAGGAGGCGGAGCTTCAGCAGTAGTTGCATACGCTAAGCAGTTCCTTGGAAATCCATATGTATGGGGTGGTTCAAGTTTAACTAACGGAACAGACTGCTCGGGATTTACAATGTCAGTATATGCACACTTTGGTTATTCACTTAACCGTTCATCATATACTCAGGTATACAACGGAACAGCAGTTTCATTAGGAGCATTACAGCCGGGAGATTTATTATTCTATAAGTACGGCGGCTCAACTATTAGCCATGTGGCTATCTACATAGGTGGTGGACAGATTATCCATGCATCAACAGAAAGCACAGGTATTATAATTAGCGGAATGGGTTCACCTTGTGCAGCAAGGAGAATTATTAATTAATATTAAAAATAACCATGCAGACAGATTGTTGTCCGCATGGTTATTTTTTTTGCCTGAAATTAATTTTGTGTTGTATTTCTAAATGATGTATGGCACCAAATCTCATGAAAAAACAAGGATAAATGATTGTGCAATGAAAATCTTTGAAAAGTCAAGAGGTTATGTGGAAAATGCACAAGTTTATTACATGTTAACAAAACGTTCGTTCTTTTATAATTCGACAAAGATTTACATAAAAAGACTACAAAAAAGGTTAATAATGTTAATAACTCGGTTGATAACCTATTTTGTCGATAAAAAGATGGCAAAAAATATGTTAATAACTAATGTTAATAACTTTCAGGTCAAAAAAGGTCGAAAGTACCAAAATGATGGTTTTATTGTGCAAAATATACAAAATGGTCTTTAGAAAAAAAATACCGGGAAAAAATAGCAAAAAACAATAAAAATCCTTTTGAAATATCGGCATATTATGGTATAATTTAATTACTAGTTAATGAAAGGAAGTGGTACCATGAAAATTAATATTTTCGGAAAGAATATTGAGGTAACAGATGGCATCAAAAGTGCAGTCCAGGAGAAGCTCGGAAAGTTAGACAAGTACTTTGCAGAGGAGACTAGAGCAGATGTTACCCTTAGTGTTAATCGAAACGATCAGAAAGTGGAGGTAACAATTCCTGTAAAAGGAAACATTATCAGAGCGGAAGAAGTCAGCGAGGATATGTACGCATCTATAGATATGGTTGAAGAAACTATAGAGCGTCAGCTTGTAAAGTATAAAAATAAACTTGTTGATAAGAAAAAAGCATTTAGGGAGGATTTTTCAGCTGCTTATTTGGAAGCAGACTACGATGATGACGAAGAGGATGCTGTAAAGATTGTCAGAACAAAGAGCTTTGGAATTAAACCTATGGATCCGGAAGAAGCTTGCGTTCAGATGGAACTGTTAGGACATAATTTCTTTGTATTCCTTAATGCAGATACTGATGAAGTAAACGTTGTTTACAAGAGAAAAGGAAATACATACGGTCTTATTGAACCGATGTTTGACTAAGAAATGACTAAAAAAGCAGTGGCAGGTTTTGCCACTGCTTTTTTGTGCGAGATAAACGAAAACGTAATGACAAATTGCCACAATACCTTATTGATAGGGCATATTTGCCCATAAAATCTGCTGGAAAAATTATTGATTAAAACTGTCCGTGAGATGGAAATTTAACAGATATTTTACAATGTTTACAATAAAATAAAATATGACATATTGAATTAAACATATTAAAATGGTAATATATTCACTAGTGTGCCGAATATATCGGTAAAAAAGTAGAGGAGATTATTATGGGCGTACTTAGCAAAATAATAGGAACGTATAGCGAGCGTGAATTAAAAAGACATAAGCCAACATTAAATAAAATATTGGAATTGAGACCGGAGATGCAGAAGTTAAGCGATGAGGAAATGAGAGCAAAGACTTCTGAATTTAAGGAAAGACTTAGTGCAGGAGAAACTTTAGATGACATACTTCCGGAGGCATATGCATTAGTTCGTGAAGCAACTAAAAGAACTCTTGGAACAGAACATTATCCTTGCCAGATTTTAGGTGGTATTATTCTCCATGAAGGACGTATTGCTGAAATGAAGACAGGTGAAGGAAAAACACAGACCTGCTTACTTCCGGCATACCTTAATGCACTTACAGGAAAAGGCGTTCATATTGTTACAGTAAACGAATATCTGGCAACCCGAGATGCTGAATGGATGGGTCAGGTTCACAGATTTTTAGGACTTACGGTAGGTTGCGTATTAGCAGATATGGATCATGATGCTAAGAAGGCGGCATATGAGTGCGATATAACATATATTACTAACAATGAATTAGGCTTTGATTATCTTAGAGATAACATGGTTGTATATAAGGAACAGTTGGTACAGCGTGGTCTTTCATACTGTATTATCGATGAGGTTGACTCTGTTCTTATTGATGAGGCAAGAACACCTCTTATTATTTCAGGACAAAGTGGCAAATCAACTAAGTTATATGAAATGTGTGATATTCTTGCAAGACAGATGGAAAGAGGAACAGCTAATCCTGAACTTAGCAAGATGGATGCCATTATGGGAGTTGATATTGAAGAAGATGGTGATTTCCTCGTAAATGAGAAGGACAAGATAGTTACCCTTACTGCAGACGGTATTGCAAAGGTTGAAAAGTTCTTCCATATTGACAACTATGCAGATGCTGAAAACCTTGAACTTCAGCATAACGTAATACTTGCCCTTAGAGCTCATAATCTTATGCATAGAGATCAGGATTATGTAGTAAAGGATGACGAAGTTTTAATCGTTGATGAATTTACAGGACGTATTATGCCGGGTAGAAGATATTCCGACGGACTTCATCAGGCAATTGAAGCAAAGGAACATGTAAAGGTAAACAGAGAAAGCAAGACTCTTGCAACTATCACCTTCCAGAACTTCTTTAACAAGTATGAAAAGAAGGCAGGTATGACAGGTACTGCCCTTACTGAAGAAAAGGAATTTAGAGATATTTACAGCATGGACGTAGTTGAAATTCCAACTAACAGGCCGATTGCAAGAATTGACCATGAAGATGCTGTATTTAAAACAAAACGTGGGAAATTACATGCAGTTATAAATGAAATAGAGGAATCATATAAGAAGGGACAGCCTGTTTTGGTTGGTACCATTAATATTGATTCATCAGAAGAAATCAGTTCATTACTTAAGAAAAGAGGAATACCTCATAAAGTATTGAATGCTAAATATCATGAGTTAGAGGCTGAAATTGTTGCTCAGGCAGGACAGCATGGAGCTGTAACTATTGCCACTAACATGGCAGGTCGTGGTACCGATATTAAACTTGATGATGATGCAAGAGCTGCCGGTGGACTTAAGATAGTAGGAACAGAAAGACATGAATCACGTCGTATCGATAATCAGTTACGTGGACGTTCCGGTCGTCAGGGAGATGTAGGTGAGTCTAAATTCTTCATTTCTCTTGAAGATGATATTATGAGATTGTTTGCATCTGAGAAACTTATGTCAGTGTTTAATGCATTGGGAGTTCCTGAAGATGAAGAGTTACATCACAAGGCTCTTACGAAGACAATTGAAAAAGCACAGAAGAAGATTGAAGGAAACAACTTTGGTATTAGAAAGAATCTTATGGAATACGATAAGGTTAATAACGATCAGAGAGAAATCATTTACGCAGAAAGAGCAAGAGTGTTAAATGGTGAAAACATGAGAGATGCCATCATAAAGATGATTTATGATATTATTGAATCTCAGGTTGATATGTTTATTAGAGATGATCAGGCACCAAAGGATTGGGACATGGCAGGACTTTCACAGTCAATGCTGGAAATCATTCCGTTTAAGCTTAACCTTACTGAAGCAGATATTGAAAAGTTATCAAAATCAGAATTTAAGCAGATGTTAAAGGAAGAAGCCGTTAAATTATATGAAATGAAGGAAGCTGAGTTCCCTGAACCTGAGCATATCAGAGAATTAGAAAGAATTGTTCTTCTTAAGGTTATTGACAGAAAGTGGATGGATCACTTAGATGACTTAGAACAGTTAAAACAAGGTATCGGTCTTATGGCATACGGACAGAGAGATCCGGCTGTAGAGTACAAGATACAGGGCTTTGAAATGTTTAATATAATGATTGACAATATCAAGATAGATACTGTTAAAACCTTATATCATATTCAGGTTGAACAGAAAGTTGAACGTGAAGAGGTTGCTGAAGTTACAGGAACTAACAAGGATGACAACGGAGGCGTTAAGAAACCAAAGCAGAGAGCAGAAGCAAAGATATATCCTAATGATCCTTGCCCTTGTGGAAGTGGAAAGAAATATAAGAACTGTTGCGGAAGAAAAGCATAGAAATCTATGATTTATTGTAAAAGAGACGGGCAATGCCCGTCTTTTGCAATATTATATCAATGTAATTAATCAGCCTTAAATATGGGCGGTGAAGTTAAGGAGTTTTCGTGGTTGAATTAGATCAGTATAAATATCAGTGGAACCAGTATAAAGACAGTGTTAAGGAATTAGAGGCATCCTTTAACATTGAGGTAAAAAAAGAACGGTTAGAAGAAATAGAGGCTTCAATGGAGGAACAGGATTTTTGGGAGGATGTGGAAAAATCCCAAAAACTTACAAAAGAAATGAAGCAGTTAAAAAACAGCCTTGATACAATTAATGGTCTTGTGGAGCAGTATAACGAAATAGGAGTTTTAATTGAAATGGGGGAAGAAGAGGAAGATTTAAGTATAGTAGATGAAGTTGAAAATGAATTAAAAGATTTTATTGAAAATTTTGAAAAAGTGAAGATTCAGACCCTGCTTTCAGGAGAGTATGACAAATACGATGCAATATTAAAAATTAACGCAGGTGCAGGTGGCACGGAATCCTGCGACTGGGCAGGAATGCTTTATAGAATGTACACCAGATGGGCGGAGAGCAAGGGCTTTGAGACAGAAGTTATTGATTATTTAGATGGAGATGAAGCCGGCATAAAATCAATAACCTTTCAGGTAAAAGGTGAAAATGCTTTTGGTTATTTAAAATCAGAAAAAGGAGTACACAGACTGGTTAGGATTTCGCCTTTTAATGCAGCAGGAAAAAGACAGACATCTTTTGCTTCCTGTGATGTAATGCCTGATATTGAAGAAGATCTGGATGTGGAAATAAATGATGACGATATAAGAATTGATACATATCGTTCAAGCGGAGCAGGAGGACAGCATATTAATAAAACATCATCGGCAATAAGAATAACCCACCTTCCAACAGGAATAGTTGTACAGTGTCAGAATGAACGTTCCCAGCTTCAAAATAAAGACAAGGCAATGAAAATGTTAAAGGCAAAACTATATATACTTAAAAAGCAGGAAGAAGAGGAAAAGCGCTCAGGCATAAGAGGCGAAGTTAAAGAAATAGGATGGGGAAATCAAATCCGCTCCTATGTAATGCAACCTTATACTATGGTAAAAGATCATAGAACCGGCGAAGAAGTTACAGATGTAGGTAAGGTAATGGACGGATACATTGATCCATTCATAAATTCTTATTTAAAATGGCTTAATATAGACAAAGATAAACAATAATATTGATAATTGTTTATATCCGTGCTAAAATCTACGAGTGTGTGATTACTAAAGTTTCTTTAGAATCCTGTAGTTATGGCACGTGGCAACATCTGCAGTTGCAAACATCCAAAATTATAATGACAAGCGAGGAGTAAATATGATTAAAGTTGCAATCTTAGGATATGGAACAGTAGGTTCCGGAGTTTTTGAAATTATTAGAGAAAATAAAGATTTAATTGCTGCAAATGCAGGTGAAGAAATTGAAGTAAAATATGTATTAGACTTAAGAGATTTTCCGGGAGACCCTTGTGAAAATGTTTTAGTTCATGATTATAATATTATTTTAGAAGACCCTGAGGTTGAAATCGTAATCGAAGTAATGGGTGGATTAAAGCCGGCATATGATTTTGTAAAGGCAGCCCTTGACGCAGGAAAGAGTGTATGTACATCAAATAAGGAACTGGTGGCAAAGCATGGAGCTGAATTAATAAGAATTGCAAAGAGCCATAACAGAAATTTCCTTTTTGAGGCATCTGTAGGTGGCGGAATCCCTATTATCAGACCGATTAACATGCACATTACAGCTGACAAAATCTGCGAAATAACAGGAATATTAAATGGAACAACTAACTATATCCTTACAAAGATGGATAAAGAAGGAGCAGATTTTGCAAGTACACTTAAACAGGCACAGGATTTAGGATATGCTGAAAGAAATCCTGAGGCAGATATAGAAGGTTTTGATGCTGTAAGAAAAATTGCTATTTTAGCATCATTAGCTAAAGGTAAGACTGTTGATTTTGAAGAAATTTACACAGAGGGAATTTCAAATATAACAGATATAGACTTTAAATATGCAAAAACAATGAACAAATCAATAAAGCTTCTTGGAAAATGCAAGAATGAAGATGATGGTGTCGTAGCTTCAGTGGCACCTAGGTTATTATCCCAGGAGCATCCTCTTTACAATGTTAATGGTGTTGTAAATGGTATATTGGTACGTGGAAACATGGTTGGAGATTTAGTGTTTATTGGAAGCGGAGCAGGAAAACTCCCTACAGCCAGCGCAGTTGTATCTGATGTGGTAGACGCTGTAAGACACTTAAATGTGTCAACAACAGTTATGTGGGATGAGGAAAAATTGGAATTAGAAGATTTTTCTAAATCAAAGAAACATTTCTTTGTAAGAACAAAGGCAGATAAAAAGGATATTGAAAGCATATTTGGAAATGTAGAGTACGTTGATGCGGGAATATCAGGAGAAACAGGCTTTATTACGGAGAAAATAAGCGAAGAAAAGTTTAGTGAAAAGGCAGATAAATTAGGCATTATCTCAAGAATAAGAATTGAGGGATAAGACCTATAAATCATAAATATAATAGACTTATTCTATATGTGAGGAGAAGCGATGAAGTATATAGTTGTATTAGGAGATGGGATGGCTGACAAGCCTATTGAAGAGTTGGGAAACAAAACACCATTAGAGTATGCTGACACACCTACCATGGACAGATTGTCAAAGGTATCAGAGGTGGGATTGGTACATACCATACCTAAGGGGATGAAACCGGGGAGTGATACCGCGAACCTTTCAGTATTAGGATATGACCCTAAAAAGTATTACACAGGGCGTTCACCGCTTGAAGCATTAAGTATAGGTGTTGATATGAAAACTACGGATGTTGCTTTAAGATGCAATATTGTTACAGTTTCCACAGACGACCTGCCATACGAAGAAAAGACTATAATAGATCACAGTGCCAGTGAAATAAGCACAGAAGATGCAGCTGTTTTGTTAGAGGCTGTTAGAAAAGAACTTGAAACGGATACTTATAAATTTTATGTGGGAACAAGTTACAGACATCTCACAATATGGGATAATGGAGAGGTAGTTGACTTAACACCACCTCATGATGTTTTAGGACAAAAAATTGGTCAGTATTTACCAAAAGACAAAGTTTTAAGGGAAATGCAGAAGAAGAGCTATGATATTTTAGCTAATCATCCAATAAATATTGATAGAATGAAGAAAGGACTTAACCCTGCTAACTCATTATGGTTTTGGGGAGCAGGAACAAGACCTTGTGTAACTTCTTTTGAAGAAAAGAACAATAAAAAAGGAGCTATGATATCAGCAGTGGATTTGTTAAAGGGAATTGCTGTTGGTGCAGGCATGAAAGTTATAGAAGTTGAAGGTGCCACAGGAGGACTTGAAACTAACTATGAGGGAAAGGCTTCAGCAGCAGTAGATGTACTTTTAAATGAAGGCTATGATTTGGCATATGTTCACGTAGAAGCACCGGATGAAATGGGACATCAGGGTAGCGTTGAAAGAAAAGTAAAGGCTATTGAAAATCTTGATAAAAGGGTGATTAAGGTTATAACTGAAGCTATGGATAAGTCAGGAGAGGATTACAGATTGTTAGTTATGCCTGATCATCCTACACCTATTTGCGTTAGAACCCATACAAGTGATCCGGTTCCATATATGCTTTATGATAGCACGGATTTAAAGGATGAAAAGCATGACTACAATGAAAAGTGTGGAAAAGAAAGCGGACTTTTTATGGCAAATGGTTATGAAATGATGGATTATCTTTTGTCAAAATAATAATAAAAATTCATATACTAAAATATATAAGCGAAGGGAAACAAAAATCATGAAAGAAACAAAAGTTGTTAAATTTGGTGGAAGCTCATTAGCTGATGCAAAGCAGTTTAAGAAGGTAGCAGATATCATTCTTGCAGACCCTACCAGACGCTTTGTTGTAGCATCTGCACCAGGAAAACGTTTTGTTGAAGATATAAAAGTAACAGATATGTTGTATAAATGCTATGAGTTGGCATCAGAAGGTGAAAACTTTGATGAAGAATTTCAGGCAATAAAAGACAGATTTAACGGAATTATAAGTGAGTTAGGTATAGAAGATTTCTCCTTAGAGAAAGAATTCGAGGCAATTAAAGGTGCTTTTTCTCATATGGCAGGTAGGGATTACGCTGCAAGCCGTGGAGAATATTTAAACAGCATGGTTTTGGCAAAATATCTTGATTTTGATTTCATAGATGCTGCAAAATATGTGTTCTTTGATGAGTCAGGAAGTTTTGACTGGGAAAAAACAGCTGAAAAGCTTGTGCCAAAGCTTGCTTCAACAGAATATGCAGTTATACCGGGATTTTATGGCTCAATGCCTAATGGTACCATAAAGACATTTTCAAGAGGTGGCTCAGATGTAACAGGTTCAATTGTTGCAAGAGCAGCTTCTGCTAAGATATATGAAAACTGGACAGATGTTAGTGGATTCCTTATTTGTGATCCTAGAATCATTAATAATCCGGAACCTATTAACACAATAACCTATGCTGAACTTAGAGAATTGGCATACATGGGTGCTACTGTATTACATGAAGATGCAATTTTCCCTGTACGTGCAGCAGGTATACCTGTAAATATTAAGAACACCAACTGCCCACAGGATAAGGGAACAATGATTGTATCTGAAACGGCAGAGCCTTGTGAGCATATTATTACAGGTATTGCAGGAAAGAAGGGAATGTCCGTAATCAATATTGAAAAGGATAAGATGAATAGCGAAGTGGGATTTGGAAGAAACGTACTTCGTGCCCTTGAAAAGAGCAATGTAAGCTTTGAACATATGCCATCAGGTGTAGATACCATGAGTGTGGTTATTCAGACAGATGCCCTAACAGGAAAAGAGACAACTATTTTAGATGAAATCCGTTCAAGAGTTCATCCCGATCAGTTGTTTATAGAAAATGATCTGGCTCTTATTGCAGTTGTAGGTCGTGGAATGAAGAGTGCCAGGGGAACAGCAGCAATATTATTTACAGCATTAGCTGAAGCCCGTGTAAATACCAAAATGATTGATCAGGGTTCATCGGAACTTAATATAATAATCGGTGTTGATGATCAGGATTTTGAGGTTGCAATGCGTGCAATTTATAACGCATTTATTAAAGTAAAAAAATAACATTGACAAAAAAATAACATAGTATTATCATAACTATTGAATAATTTAATACAGAAAATTCTTCGGGGCAGGGTGCAATTCCCGATCGGCGGTTACAGTCCGCGAGCGTTTTACGCAGGACTTGATTTGGTTCAAGTCAGGATATGGTGAAAATCCATAACCGACAGTATAGTCTGGATGGTAGAAGATTTAGTAATATGATTTTTAGTACGCAATTTTGTACTAAATGTTATTGTGTTATGAAATTTTTAAGCCCTGAGTTATACTCAAGGCTTTTCTGATATTAGTAGAAATAATCAACTAATGCAGAATTAAAAAGAAGAATTTCCTGAGAAAAAGAAAGGAGATTATATTTATGAAAGAATTATTCAACACAAAAAATCTTGTATTAATGGCGGTGTTTGCAGCATTAGGAGGAGTTCTTATGTTATGGGAATTTCCAATACCATTTATAGCACCGGGATTTTATGAAATGGACTTAAGCGAAGTGCCTGTACTTATAGGCTCCTTTATTGCCGGCCCTGTGGCAGGAGTTATAATGGAAGCGGTCAAAATTATCATTAAGATAATGATTAAAGGCACATCTACGGCATATGTTGGTGATTTCGCAAATTTCTGTATAGGATGCTGTTTCATAGTACCTGCAAGTATTATTTATAAGAAAATCAAAACAAAGAAGGGCGCATTGATAGGCGTATGTGCAGGAACCGTATTTATGGCAGTAGCTGGCGTAGTGCTTAACTACTTCATTATGATACCATTTTATGTAAAAGCCTTTGGAACACCTCTTGATGGAATACTTGCCGCAGGAAAAAGCATTAACCCTTTAGTAGGAAACAAGCTTTCATTTACAATTGTGTGTGTGGCACCATTTAATATTATAAAAGGTGTAATTGACAGTATAATTACATTTTTGCTGTATAAACGCATAAGCACTTTTATTAAAAGCATTGGACACAAATAAATATATAATTTGAAAATAATAAGAATATTGTTTATAATCATATTTGGGTTTATAATATAGCCTTATGATTGTAAACAATATTTTTTTAGGAGCAAATATGATTTATGAGACAATGTCTCCAAAGGAGACTTTTGAATTAGGTAGAAAAATAGGACTCGAAGCAAAAGCTGGGGAGATAATCTGTCTTGACGGAGACTTAGGTGTAGGAAAGACGGTGTTTACCCAGGGATTTGCCAAGGGACTTGGAATTGACGAGGCTGTAAACAGTCCCACATTTACCATTATCCAGGAATATGATGAGGGGCGTCTGCCGTTATATCATTTTGACGTATATAGAATTGGTAATCCTGAAGAAATGTATGAAATAGGTTATGAAGACTATTTTTATGGTCAGGGAGTATGCCTTATAGAATGGGCAAAATTAATAGAGGAATTAATACCTGATGAAGCAAAAATTGTTTTGATTGAAAAAAACCTTGAAAATGGTCTTGATTATAGAAAAATAACTGTAAGTGATTAGGAGAAAAAATGAGGATTTTAGCAATAGACAGTTCATCCATGGTGGCTACCGTAGCCATAACAACAGATGGAATTTTAAACGCAGAATATACCATTAATCATAAGAAAACTCATTCCCAGACACTGTTACCAATGATTGCGGAAATAGTGAAAATGATAGAAATAGATATGGATAGTATAGATGCAGTAGCAATTACAGGTGGTCCGGGTTCATATACAGGCTTAAGGATAGGCAGTGCCACTGCAAAAGGCATAGGGCTTGCCCTTAATAAGCCGATTATAAATGTGCCAACCATGGATGCACTGGCATATAATTTATATTCATCCCAGTATGTAATATGTCCTATAATGGATGCAAGAAGGGGTCAGGTATACACAGGAATATATAAGTTTGAGGAAACAGAAATGAAAACCATTAAACCTCAGTGCATTATGATGATAGATGAGTTGATAAAAGAACTGGATACAATAAAAGAATCGGTTATGTTTTTAGGGGACGGAGTAGATGTTCATAAGCAACTTATAGATGACATAATGGATACTAAACACTATTACGCTCCGGCTTCCATGAACAGACATAAAGCCTCAACGTTAGGCACTATTGCAGAAATATATTACAAAAATGGAAAAACAGAAACAGCTAAGGAGCATAAGCCTGAATATCTCCGTCTATCCCAGGCAGAAAGAGAATTAAAGGCAAAAATGAAAGAGGCAAAAAGTGACAATTGAATCAATGACTGTAGATGACATTGCTCAGGTGGCAGAAATAGAAAGGCAGATTTTTTCTATTCCCTGGTCAGAAAAGGCATTTAGGGATTCTATGGAGAGTGACAATACCATTTATATTGTGGCAAAGGAAAATGACAATGTGGCAGGGTACGCAGGCATGTACTTATCCTTTGAAGAAGGCAATATAACCAATGTTGCAGTAAATCCATTAAGCAGGCGAAAGGGAATTGGAGAGAAGATTGTAAGAGATATCTTAAATAGGGCATATGAAAAAGGTGTCAGGGATGTTTTTCTGGAAGTAAGGGAGACTAACAGTGTTGCCATTGCATTATATGAAAAGATTGGTTTTAAGGAAGAAGGAATAAGAAAAAACTTTTACGATAAACCTAGGGAAAACGCACTTATAATGTGGAAACATAATCTATAAACGGAATAACTTTCCACTATGATTTTTATACACAAAATAATAAAATAATTATGAATTTTAAATCATAGGAGAAAAGAATATGAGAGTGTACAAACAAAATCAGTTAGAATCAGTGTTTTGCAATAAATGTGGAAAGAAAATTAAGGTTCAAAATCACGTTATTGTGGAAGGTGCCTTTGAATTAGAGTATAAGTGGGGATATTTTTCTGATAAAGACGGAAAAAAACATTCCTTTGATTTGTGTGAAAAATGCTATGACGAAATTACAGAAGAGTTCACATATCCTGTTGAAGAAGAGGGGTATACTGAACTGGTATAAAAGGTAAAGGTGAAATAATGTTAGATGTATGTTTGTTAGGTACCGGAGGGATGATGCCATTACCAAGGCGTTATCTTACTTCGCTTATGTGCCGCTACAACGGAAGTAATATTTTAATAGATTGCGGAGAGGGAACCCAGGTTGCCATAAAACAGAAAGGCTGGAGTTTTAAGCCTATAGATGTTTTATGCATAACTCATTACCATGCAGATCACATAAGCGGGCTACCGGGACTTTTACTTACTATGGGCAATGCAGAACGAACAGAACCTCTTCTTATGATTGGGCCAAAAGGGTTGGAAAAGGTGGTTAATTCTCTTAGAATAATAGCACCGGAACTTCCTTTTGATATTGAATTTATAGAATTAACGGAAAACCTTCAGACAATACAAATGGAAGAATACAGGATAAAAGCGTTTAAAGTTAATCATAAGGTCACATGTTACGGATATTCCATAGAAATAGACAGAAGTGGAAAATTTAATCCTGAAAAGGCAAAAAAATTAGGCATTCCTCTTCAAAAGTGGGGAGTGTTGCAAAAAGGTGAAAGTGTAGAAATAAATGGGGGTAAATATACCCCTGATATGGTTATGGGTGAACCTAGAAAAGGCCTTAAAGTTACTTATTCCACAGATACAAGACCGGTTCCTAATATTGTTCAGGCAGCTACCGGAGCAGATTTGTTTATATGTGAAGGTATGTACGGGGAACCGGATAAGGAAGCAAAAGCAAAAGAGTATAAGCATATGACATTTAAGGAAGCTGCAGAAATTGCAAGAGAAGCCAATCCAAAAGAAATGTGGCTTACTCATTATAGTCCGTCTTTAGTGAAACCGGCATTATATATGGATGCAGTAACGGAAATATTTGAAAATGCAAAACCAGGAAAAGATGGGATGTCTGTTGATTTAATATTTGAAGAAGAGTAGAGGTGACAATATTGAAGGATATAAAAATACTTGCAATAGAAAGTTCGTGCGATGAAACAGCAGCTGCTGTGGTTGTAAATGGCAGAGAGGCTTTGTCTAATGTTATATCTTCCCAGATAGATTTGCATACACTATATGGTGGAGTAGTGCCTGAAATAGCCTCCAGAAAGCACATAGAGAATATCAATTATGTTATAGAAAAAGCTTTAAGGGACTCTAAATGTACATTAGATGATATTGACGCTATAGGTGTAACTTACGGCCCCGGACTTGTAGGGGCACTTTTAGTAGGTGTGGCTGAAGCTAAAGCCATTGCTTTTGCTAAAAATATTCCATTAGTGGGAGTGCATCATATTGAGGGACACATTTGTGCAAATTATGTAGACAATAAAGATTTAAAACCACCATTTGTATGTCTTGTAGTATCAGGAGGACATACTCATCTTGTGGTAGTTGAGGATTACGGAAAATATAGGATTTTAGGAAAAACAAGAGATGATGCAGCAGGAGAAGCTTTTGATAAGGTAGCAAGAGCCATAGGCTTAGGATATCCCGGCGGCCCTAAAATTGACAAAGTATCCCAAAATGGAAACCCTCATGCATATGAGTTCCCTAGGGCTAAAATAACAGGAAGTGAGTACGATTTCAGCTTTAGCGGACTAAAGTCGGCTGTTCTTAATCAGATAAATCTTGCAACAATGAAGAAAGAAACAATCAATCAGGCAGACATTGCTGCATCATTTCAAAATTCGGTGGTGGACTCATTAGTTACAAGGGCTATGCACGCATTAGAAGAGACAGGAATGAAGAAGTTTGCCATAGCAGGCGGAGTGGCTTCTAACACAGCAGTCAGAAAAGCCTTTCAGGAAGAATGCAGCAAAAGAAATATTGACTTTTACAGACCATCGCCTGTTTTGTGTACAGATAATGCAGTTATGATTGGCTCAGCTGCATATTATGAATACATAAACGGAACACGTCACGGATGGGATTTGAATGCAATACCTAATCTTAAATTAGGGGAAAGATAAAGTTAGTGGAGGAATTATTATGTCTGGTAAGATTTCTGCTATAGTGTTAGCTGCCGGAAATGGACGGAGAATGAACAGTAAAACCAAAAAGCAATATATAATGATAAAGGGAAAACCGGTTTTGTGGTATTCCCTTTTTGCATTTGAACAAAGTAAAACAGATGAAGTTATATTAGTAACATCTAAAGATGATATTGAATATTGCCAAAATGAAATAGTAGATAAATACAATCTGAAAAAGGTAAAGAAAATCGTAGAGGGAGGAGCCGAAAGATATAATTCCGTGTACAATGGATTAAAAGAGGCGACAGGAGATATAGTTTTGATTCATGATGGGGCAAGACCAATGGTTAATCGAAAAATTATTGAAGAATGTATTGCGGGGGCAGAAAGCTATAAAGCCTGTGTTGCAGCAGTCAGGGTGAAAGATACCATAAAGATAAGTACAAAAGACAATATAATTGACGGTACACCTGACAGAAACACATTATGGAGTATACAAACACCTCAGGCATTTTCTACATCGTTAGTAAAGGAAGCATACGAAAAAATGATGCAGGATCAGGAGAAAAACATAACAGATGATGCCATGGTAGTAGAAGAATATTCTAATTTTAAAGTTAAAATAGTAGAAGGAGATTACAAAAATATAAAAATTACTACTCCGGAAGATATTTATATTGCAGAAATGTTCTTGAAACAGACACAAAATATAGTATAGAAGCTATTAGAAAAGCTTATATGTTGTTCTAACTAATTAAGGAGCAAAAAATAGGCAGAAAAAAATTGAAAAAAGTTTAAAATTGGTGTTGACACTTTGAGAAAATAGTGTTAGTATAATCAAGCACGTCACGAGAGCGTGCAACACGGAGAGGTGTCCGAGTGGTTTATGGTGCCGGTCTTGAAAACCGGTGTGGGTAGTACCACCGTGGGTTCGAATCCCACCTTCTCCGCTACAGAGAAATCTGTAACAACACGTAAGATAAAAGTCAACTGCTTGGAGAAGTACCCAAGTGGCTGAAGGGGCTCCCTTGGAAAGGGAGTAGGTCGTTAATAGCGGCGCGAGGGTTCAAATCCCTCCTTCTCCGTTTGAGAAACTTCTCAAAAAAGCTTTTTTAAAAAAATTTAAAAAAGTTGTTGACAAACATCAAAACGTATGATATGATATGCAAGCTGTCGCAAGAAAACGACAACGGTCAACAAAAAAACTTTTAAAAATAAAAGAAAAAAGTTGTTGACAAAGCCAAATAACTATGATATAATAATATGGCTGTCGCGAGAGCGACAAACAAAAAGGAACATTGATAATTGAACAGCAACCATCCCTGAAAA